>ULPT01055100.1_pt1 | contig 112033 bp, 76 predicted proteins | sample 1953751 | NCBI WGS metagenome assembly ULPT01 (sample SAMEA4835636, study PRJEB28245) | human gut metagenome | biome: gut microbiome; material: fecal sample | place: Denmark | collected 2008 | reverse complement strand
ACTCGGTCGTTACTCTCAAACTGAAAGTAAACCCGTCGTACAACTTTGTACAAACAACGACTGTTTGTCAAGATACCGTAAATCCGGATTGGGAATGGATTGATGCTGAAGGATTTTCACACGGCACCATCTCTATTGCGAAGGCCGGAGATTATTACATTACCGACCCATACCATACAAGTGAAGGTTGCGATAGTATCTATGGTGTCCATCTGCGAATTAATCCTATTTATCGATTTGATTCAATATACACGATTTGCCAAAATGAACGTATCTCGTGGCAAGGCAAATGGTACAGCGGCGGACATCTTCATTCGGAGGTCGTCGTTTCAGTGACCACGGAACCCGATGAACACGCCGATGCAATTCATTATACAACAGAGGCAGGTGATATTGTGCTACCGGGCGGTATCTACCACGACACTGCACATTATTACACGAAAGACGGTTGCGATAGTACGTATTACTTGACTCTCTACGTAAAACCGACATACGATACGATTGTACATGTAGATATATGCGACAACAGCGGGGCATATATATTCCACCCATGTGACACGCATGGACACACATACAAAGACACTATCACAATTAAGCCCATTACCCGCTACCTCCCAACGGGAGCAAAAGATACTACGTTTATTACGCGGACATACTCACTTACCACCGTAGACGGTTGCGACTCTACTGTATACTTACACCTAACCATTCATCCGACTTATGAATTCCGTGACAGTGCAGAGATTTGCTATGGTTCATACTTCGAGTGGAGAGGAAAATACTACAATGCCACAGGTATTTATTTTGATAACCAACCTACGCAGAAATGGGGTTGCGACTCGACGTATATTCTTGAATTGTATGTAAAACCTGCGGTGATAGTTCCGCTCTATAGAAACATCTGTGATAACGAGACGTTCGTCCACACCGATACCTTATGGTATACTAACGGGAATCATACAGAGGTTAACACTCTGGTATGGAAACCCGGAATGACCATTCCCGATACCTACACCGATGTGATATTCAAGGGAGCCGACGGATGCGACAGTATCATTTACCGCTATTTTCTGACCATCAACAAGACATATTACTCTGAAGAGACAGCCACACTCTGCTCTAATGAGGGCTATTTCAGTCCACAATCAAGCCACTATTGGAATATGCACACCGAGTATGGTATGCAACATAGTATGCCGGCAGCAGACACTACAATAGTAGATAGTCTGACTACGGTAGCAGGGTGCGACAGCATCTTTGTTCTACACGCACATATCCTACCGGCATACCGCAATGTGGAGTATGACACCATTTGCAGCAATGTAGAATGGCAATGGCGCAAGAGGCATTATATGTCGTTGCCTGCAGGCGAACATATCTACTACGATTCTCTCCGCACGGGTCTTGGTTGCGACAGTATCTACGAAATGCGACTTACTGTTTATCCGTCGTATTTCTCGGAAACCCACGACACTATCTGCGCCAATGGCACTTACCTATTCCATGGGCAGACGCTTGACAAAACAGGTTTCTACTATGACAGTCTGACCACCATCCATTCATGCGACTCGGTATATCATCTGTATCTGACCGTATTGGACACCACGGCGGAGTTTATCATAGACACTATTTGTACAGCCGACACGTTCTATCTGCACAATCAACCGATTACAGAACCCGGTCAGTACAAGGATACTACGACCAATGTATTCGGCTGCGACCACTATACCTATCTAAACCTGACCAAAGTGCCGCCTACCATTCCCACAGCGTGGACGGACTTGCTCTGCGCAGACGACAAGGCATACGAACTATATGTTTCCTATACGGGTGAAACACCTATTGCCTACTCGCTCTACTATAATGATTTCGGACACGAACAGGGTTTTGAAGATATTGAAGACATGCCGATTGACATAACACAAATCAAGAAACAGCAGTTGGTTCTCAGTCTGCCTATACCCGATAACGAAGGCGACCGCACGCACTATCCGCGCCCGGACCACTACCCTATCCGATTGGTATTGGATAATGGTTTGTGCCGTGATTTGTTGTATTGTGTATGCGATACGAATATCGTATTCAGTTATCCTTCGTGGCTCACCGAGCAGCGTTTCCGAGATGTGATAGCCATTCTCTCGCCCAAATACAACGGAGGCTATACTTTTGACGACTATCAATGGTATAAGGGCGACACAATGCTCATAGGAGAAACCCATGAGTATCTGTATATTCCGCGCGAGTTGGACATAGATGCCTCCTACCATGTATGTCTCACGCGTACAGGTGAAACAGAGTCGTATCAGACATGTCCGGTCATTGTGTTTGCAGACCCGATAGACACCATTGCACCGGCGATGGGATACTTGTCGGTAGTGCCAACCTACGTAGTGAAAGGGCATCCGTTGGTAAGTATTTTGTCACGCCACGAAGGCACCTATACCATCTATTCCTCGACCGGTAGATTGCTTGACGAAGGTACCTTCACACCCGATGTTACAGAGGTGATGTTGCCCGCCGTAAACGGTGTGTATGTATTCCAACTGATTTCAGAGCAGACACCCGAAGAACCCAGACGAACCATTAAAGTGATTGTTGGTGATGAATAAATCGAATTTCCACATTATATTGCTATTTCTATATCTGCTTGCATTGCCTACAGCACAAGCCCAAACACGAGTCTCTGCAGATGGCACAGAGGCAAATCTATTGGGCGGAGGAGGAAGCAACTATTCGAAAAAGGACCCCACCCGCTTAGTCGGTAGGGACGGCTTGCGCACAGGACAATACACCGGCGAACACCATCTAATCGGAGTATATATTGACGGAGCGTACTCAAGTTTTATCAACTCAGTCCCCGTAGCCTCATTTTCCCCCGGCGGTTATGGTGCCGGAGGTGGTTTCGTATATGAATACCAGCGCAACAATTTCATTTTTCAAATCGGAGTCGGGGTCCGTATGCAAGAAGTAGAGAACCATGTGGCAGATACTTCGTTTGTCAAGCACCATGTAGCAGACTCATGGACAGGTGTACGCGACACCTTCCATTATGACCTTCGTTATGATTTCTATGGTCGAACCGACTATGCACGCAACCTTTCTGTGCGCGTCCCTGTTTTATTCGGGCAACAGATTGTAGGTTCATACGGTCTGGGATACTACTTATTAGGAGTCGATATTGACTACCTAATACAAGGAACATCGCGCGTCAATCTAACCGGCACCACCACCGGGGTATATGACCACTACCTCGGTATATTTCAAGAAATGGACAATCATGGGTTGCGCAAAGACGTACCCGTTGAACGTACAGGCAAAGAGATGCGTTTGCGTTTTGACTTTCTGGCACACGCTGAAATCGGATATGAGTGGGGGGTGTTTTCTGCCGCCAGAGGCTACAGGAACCGTAGTTCGCAGGATTTTCGTATTCGTATAGGCGGTTTTGTAGAATGCGGATTGCTTTCCATTGCCACTAATAGCGGTCAGCCTTTTGCCGTTGCTCCCGATGAAAGCAAATGGGATTTTCCGACCTATCGTTTTTCACACGTCTTTACCACGTCGGAAACACAAGGGCACACGGTGCATAATTTCTATGCGGGGCTCAAACTGACCATACTCTATGGTGTCAGTGCCAAAGAGAGATGTATCATCTGCGGTTCTCACGGGAGCGAGCGCGACTTTGGCAATCCTTTCCGCTGATGAAGGAGGACTAAAAATAGGATAAAGTGCATCAGTATTTGCATATTTCATAAAAAAGATGTACCTTTGCACGCTTTTCAGGGAAAAAAGACAGGAAAGATGGCGGAGTGGTCGATCGCGGCGGTCTTGAAAACCGTTGACCTGCGAGGGTCCGGGGGTTCGAATCCCTCTCTTTCCGCAAAGGCAGAGATGTGATGTCTCTGCTTTTTTGTTGCCTATTCAATCAGTATTGACGGCTGAATCACCTATTAATCACCTATTAATCACCTATCAACCACCTATACCTGATAGCACAAAGATATTATGAGATATGGGCGTCGTATATGTTATATGACGGCGGCAAATAAAGAAATTACGACAGAAATTTGCAAGATTAGCAAAATAAGATTAACTTTGCAGGCGGAACTATGTATATAGCGATAGCAGGAAATATAGGTGCCGGAAAAACGACGCTGACGAAGATGTTGGCGAAGCATTACGGGTGGGAACCGCGCTTTGAGAGTGTGCGGTTCAATCCGTATTTGGAGGACTACTACACCGATATTCCGCGCTGGTCTTTCTGCTTGGAGACCTACTTCCTGAAAGAGCGGTTCAAGGATATGCTGGCAGTGCAGCAGGCGAAACAAACGATAGTGCAGGACCGGAGTATCTTTGAGGGTGTGTATGTGTTTGTGGCGAACAACTATCGTCGCGGAGACCTCTCGGAGCGCGATTACAATACATATATGGAGTTGTTCGAGTTGATGAAACTGAAGATGAAACGCCCCGATATGATGATTTATCTGCGAAAGTCGGTGCCGAGTCTGATAGCACAGATTCAGAAACGCGGGCGCGACTACGAGAAGGGCATGCAGATTGATTATCTGAAGGATTTGAATGAGCGGTACGAGGAATTTATCTACCATCTGTACGATGGCAAGGTGTTGGTGATAGAGTCGGATAACCTTGATTTTGAGCATAATCCGGAGGATTTCCGATATATTGTGGATAAGATTGACGCACAGTTGTTCGGATTGTTTTAAGAACCAATACCCCCGAGACCTCCCCCGCCCCTCCTTCAGAGGAGGGGAGTGCAGAGTATAGTCCATCATTTTCAGATGCTCTGGTTCCTCCCCCTTTGAAGGGGAAGTTAGAGGGGGTCTAACAAAGAAAACTATAAATCACAAATATATGCATATAGCGATAGCAGGAAATATCGGTTGCGGCAAGACAACCCTGACAAAAATGTTGTCTAAACATTATGGTTGGAAACCCGCTTTTGAGACGGTGGAGTTTAATCCCTACTTGGAGGATTTCTACGCCGATATGAAGCGTTGGTCGTTCAATCTGCAGATATTCTTCCTCAACAAGCGTTTCAAGGACGTGGTGGAGATTTCCAAATCGAATGAGTATATCATTCAGGACCGTACTATCTATGAGGACGCGCGTATCTTTGCGCCCAACTTGCACGACCAGGGGTTTATGTCCGACCGCGATTTTGACAACTATCAAGATTTGTTCGACCTGATGATGTCGCTTGTGAAAATGCCCGACCTGATGATTTATATCCGCGCTTCTATTCCCACATTGGTGGCACAGATACAAAAACGCGGGCGCGCATACGAGGCAAGCATGCGTATCGACTATCTGCAAGGTCTGAACGACAAATACGAGAAGTGGATTAGTGAGTACAAGGGCAAATTGCTGATTGTGGACGGCGACAATGTGAAGTTTGGAGAGAATCCCGACGACTTCCGCAAAATCACCGACCAGATAGATGCCGAGTTGTTTGGTCTGTTCCCCTTCGAGACCACCGATGAGGTTGGAAAAGAGATTTAATACACCATGCGTCATACGCAACGCGTAATGCGTAATCAGGGTGATACAGAAGTTTTTGGACTATATTGCCATCGAAAAAAAATACTCGCAGCACACCGTGAAGGCTTATCACGATGATCTGCGAGATTTTTGTATGTTCTTGGGGCTGCAAGACATGTCGGAGTTCGACCCCAAGATGGTGGACGAGAGCGATGTGAAAGGCTGGTTGCTGTATTTGGCAGAAGAGAAACACAACCGTCCCCGCAGTCTGCGCCGGAAACTGACGAGTGTGCATTGTCTGTATCATTTTTTGCTATCGTTGGATCTAGTAAAACGCGATATTACACGCAAGGTAGTCCCTCCAAAAGTGGACAAACCGTTGCCTGTTTTCTTCAAACCCACCGAAATGGAGCATGCCACGGAGATGGACGATGCTGCGGACGATTTCGAGTCGATACGCAACTGTTTGATAATCGAAATGCTCTATCAGACGGGGATGCGTGAGGCGGAATTGGTGGGGCTGAAAGATAGCGATGTGGACCTTGAACAGCAGCAGGTACGTGTGTTCGGTAAACGCAAAAAGGAGCGGGTTGTACCGATCGGCAATGCGCTTATTGAACAGATACACACGTACTTGGACGCACGGGCAGAACTATTAAACGGGTTCCCGTCGCCTACATTTTTTGTGCGTAAGATGCGGCGAGATGGTAGTATTGCGCCACTGAGTACGGATTTGCTGTATTCGATTGTGCGGCGACGTATGGGGGAGGTGAGTACGCTCAAAAAACACTCACCGCACGTGTTGCGCCACACCTTTGCCACCACGATGCTCAACAACGGAGCAGACATACGCTCCATACAGGCGTTGCTCGGACACTCCAGTCTCTCGACCACGCAAATCTATACACACACAACCTTCGAACAAGTAAAAGAAGAATACACCGCCGCCCACCCGCGGGCGAAAAGACGCACACGAAAACCTTCCGATGACAATGCCGAATAGGCATAATTTCCTATTTCAACATATTCCCCCTTATATTTCCTAGAAACAAGTAAGGTTAATTACGGCAACGACACGGCAACAAGAGCCGACCGGATGTTGTTTCTGATTGTCTATCCTCCTGACATCCTCCTGACATCCACCTGACTTTTCTTTTTGTAATCACCTTAAATATGCTCTCATAATTCTTAATTCATAATTACCGCAGTTTACAGGCTGATGTGGTGTGCTTGGACGGGGAGGGAGAGGAAAACGGAGGCGGAGTCGGCAAATTTGCGGGCGGACTCGGTGGTGAGATATTCGCAGGTATTACCGCAAGAGAGGGTTTTGCGAATGGCAATGTGGCGCGTGAGATAATCACGCAGTGAACGGGCTACGATGTCGCCTTGCGCTATAGCATGCGCCTGTGGGTGGTGCGAGGCTAACCAACTGTCAATCTTTGGTTTGAGCAACGGATAGTGCGTGCAGCCGAGGATAAGTGTATCGATGAGCGGATCCTGCGCAAAGAGGGCACTGAGGTACTGATTCACAAAATAATCCGCCCCCTCGTGGAGATGTTCGCCCGACTCGATGAGAGGCACCCACAAAGGGCAAGACTGCTGCGAAATCTGTAAATTTGTAAATGTGTGAATGGGCAGATTATCCCAAATCTTTTGCAATTCGAGGGGGTAACTGAGGCTGTCGATAGTGCCCTGTGTGCCAAGTATTCCGATGTGTCCGTTGTGCGTGAGGGAGAAAACCTGCTCTACGGTAGGGCGTATAACTCCCAGAACATTAGGTACTTCCGTTCCCTGACGCAAGGCGGGGAGGTCGTGCTGTTGGATAGTGCGCAGGGCTTTGGCACTGGCTGTGTTGCAGGCGAGAATCACTAATGCACAATCGTGTTGCAGGAGATAGCGGACGGCTTGCAAGGTGTATTGGTAGATGACCTCGAAAGAGTGCGAACCATAGGGCGCACGAGCGTTGTCGCCCAAGTAGATATAGTCGTACTCCGGCAACTCGCGACGAATCTTGTCCAAGATGGTGAGACCGCCGTAGCCACTGTCGAAAATGCCAATTTTCATAGGTTTGCAGTGCAAAGGTACGCAAAATAATCCGTTTGAAAAAGAAAAAGGGGCAAACTGATGTATTTTTGGCAAATAATTTGCACATGCAAGATAAAATTAGTAATTTTGCGAACTAAAGGGAACGTTAATTATCGTGTAATCAGTCGTTAATTGTTTTTTTGAACATATAATTGACCATTAATTATCCATATAATTTTCCTATAAATAATAGAAATCTAAAAACTACAAGAGATATGAAATTTAATGTATCGAGTACAAAATTGTTTGCGCAGTTGCAAGCAGTAAGCCGTGTAATCGCTTCGAAGAACAGTCTGGCTATATTGGAAGATGTATTGTTTGATCTGAACGGCAGCACACTGACGCTGACGGCTTCGGACGGCGAGACCACGATCCGCACGTCGCTTGATGTAGAGAACGCCGAGGGTGCAGGAAAAGTAGCCAGCGGGGCACGCCTATTGCTCGAGACACTCAAAGAATTCTCGGAGCAACCGCTGACTTTCTCGATTGACGAGCAGAACTTTGCGGTAAATATGGTCAGCACCAACGGTACATATTCGTTTGTAGGCGTGAACGGCAACGAGTACCCGGAGATGCCCGCCACAGAAGAGGATACACACTCGGTAACGATGTCGTCGAAGATGCTGCTTGACGCCATCAATAAGACCATTTTCTGCACAGCAGACGACGAGTTGCGCCCTGTGATGAACGGTATATTCTTTGATATTGCTACCGACAAGATTACTATGGTGGCTACCGATGCGCACCGCCTTGTCCGCTACACCAACACCTCCGTTTCCGCAGCAGAGCCCATCAGTTTCATTCTGCCGAAGAAACCCGCCACACTGCTGAAAAACATCTTAGGCAAAGATGACAATGAAGTAGTTATCACTTTCGGGCAGAAGAATGCGAAGTTTGAGTTCGGACAGACGATAGTGGTTTGTCGCCAGATTGAGGGGCGTTTCCCGAACTACAATGCCGTTATCCCGCAGAACAACCAGAACGTGGTAGTGGTTGATCGTCAGACACTTATCAATGCTTGCAAGCGCGTGGCTGTGTTTGCCAATACGGGTACATCGTTGCTAAAATTGGCGTTGAGCGAGAACCAGATTAAAATTTCGGCACAGGATATTGATTTCTCGACCAGTGCAGAGGAAACGATTGCCTGCGAGTACAACGGGATGTCGATGTCTATCGGTTTTAAGGCACCGTTCCTAATTGAGATTCTGAATGCCATCTCCTCCACTGACGTGAAATTGCAATTGGCCGATCCTGCGCGTGCCGGACTGATTTTACCGACCGAGAATGAGGAGAACCAAGACCTGTTACTGCTCTTGATGCCGATGCTGCTTAACGACTGATATAACCTTTATAGATGTACAATTTGTAAAATTGTAGATGAAATTGAGACTAAGTCGCCCATTGGTCTTCTTTGATTTGGAGGCAACGGGACTAAATATATCGACAGACAGGATTGTCGAGATTAGTTATTACAAGGTCTTCCCCAACGGCAACGCCGAGGGGAAGACCTTGCGCGTCAAACCGACCATTATCCGGCACATATCCGATCCCTTTGGCAAGCCGCTGGTAGAGGAGACTCCGATGCATATCCCAGAGACTTCGACCGCCATACATGGTATAACCGACGAGGACGTGGCAGACTGTCCGACCTTCCGCCAAATAGCACACCAGATAGCGGATGTGTTGAAAGACAGCGATTTGGCAGGATACAACAGCAACCATTTCGATGTACCGCTGCTGGCGGAGGAGTTTCTACGGGCAGGTGTCAACATCGACCTCAAACGCCGTAATATGGTGGATGCCTATACGATTTTCACCAAAAACGAACAACGCAACCTGTCGGCAGCCTATCGTTTCTACTGCGGCAAGCAATTGGAAAACGCTCATTCCGCCAACGCTGACACGATGGCGACCTACGAGGTGCTGATGGCACAGTTGGAGCGGTATGACCTGCCTGATACCATAGAGGGATTAGCGGACTATTCGGCAGGGAGCGTACGCTTTGCGGACTTTGCAGGGCGCATTGCCTACGACAAAGACGGATACGAGATATTCAATTTCGGACAACACAAAGGGCAACGGCTTGCCGATGTATTCCGCCGCGAGCCCGGATACTACGGGTGGATTATCGGGGGCGATTTTCCCGCCTACACCAAGCAGGTTTGCACGCGGGTGTATCTGAACAAGGTGAAGTAGTTCGTTTATGAGTTTATGGGTTTATAAGTTTATGCGTGGTTTAGAAAGTTTGTTCGTTGAATGGCGTTAAACTTATTCAACTTTTTAACTTGTTCAACTACTCCTAAACTTCCAAATTCATCCACTTCTCAACTCTAGCCAACATGTATAGGAATTTAACAAACGAAGAACAGCAGCAATTAGTAGCACAGGGGTGCGATGCTAAGAACTGGACGGATGTGTATGTAAAAGACGGTTTCGACCCGCAGTATGTATGCGATGCCCATTTCTCGGGTGTGGTGAAAATGGGTAACTTTGTGCGCGAGTTTGAGTTACCAGGCGGGTTGAGCATCCACTCCGGAATCAACCACGCCACCATTCACAACTGCGAGATAGGCGACAATGTACACCTATATAATATACACAACTATATTGCCAACTACCGTATAGGGGCGGACACGTGTATCGAAAACGTGAATGCGATTTTGGTGGACGGGCGTACCACGTTCGGCAACGGGGTGCGTGTGCCGGTGATGAACGAAGGCGGCGGGCGCGAGATACCCATCTTCAACCATCTGAGTGCGAGTCTCGCATACGTGATGACGCTCTACCGCCACCGCCCCAAGATGATAGAAGTACTCGACAGAATGATAGATGATTACGCCGAGTCGCAGGCAAGCGATATGGGCGAAATAGGAGATCATGTATGTATTCTCAACTGCGGCAGTATCAAGAACACGCGTATAGGCGACTATGCACAAATGACAGGCGTGTCGCGTCTGAAAAACGGTACGGTCAATTCCAATCGGTTTGCTCCGACGAAACTCGGTTCGGGTGTCAAATGCACCGATTTTATCGTTGCTTCAGGCGTAGAAATCGGCGATTCGACATTAGTGGACAAGTGCTTTGTGGGGCAGGGATGTATTTTCGACAAGCACTACTCGGCGGGGGAATCGCTGTTCTTCAGCAACTGCCAGGGCATGCACGGCGAGGCGTGTGCTATTTTTGCGGGTCCCTATACCGTAACGCACCATAAATCGACCCTACTGATTGCGGGTATGTTTTCGTTTCTGAATGCGGGTTCGGGCAGCAACCAGTCGAACCACATGTACAAACTCGGACCTATCCATCAAGGTGTGGCAGAACGCGGTGCGAAGACCACTTCGGATAGTTATCTGCTTTGGCCGTCGAAGATAGGGGCATTCTCACTCGTGATGGGACGACACACCAACCATGCCGACACCAGCGAGTTGCCATTCTCGTATCTAATTGAAAACCAATCGGAATCATACCTTGTACCGGGAGCCAACCTGCGTACGGTGGGGACAATACGTGATGCACAGAAATGGCCGAAACGCGATAACCGCAAAGACCCGGACAAATTGGATTTTATCAATTTCAACCTGCTGTCGCCCTACACGGTACAGAAGATGTGGCGCGGGCGCGAGATACTGAAGGAGTTGCAAACATTGAGCGGTATGAACACCGAGGTGTATGGCTACAACAATTGTAAAATACGCAATTCATCGTTGGTACATGGCGATATGCTCTACACGATAGGTATTACCAAGTTTCTAGGCAACTCATTGATTTCCAGAATAGAGAAGGCGGACATCCATTCGCTGGACGACCTGCACAAGGCACTTCAACCGGATACAGAGACAGGCTTGGGCGATTGGGTGGATCTGGCGGGCCTCATAGCCCCTCGCAGCGAGGTTAGCCGCTTGATGGACGAAATAGAAAAGGGCGGAATAAGTTACTTACAGATACAAGACCGCTTCCGCCAAATGCATGAGAACTACTACATCTACGAATGGACGTGGGCGGCAGACAAACTGCAACAGATATGGGGTTGTAGCGTGGACGATGTATCGCTTGATTTGGTTTTGCAGAGCATCAACAACTGGCAGGATGCGGTAGTGAAACTCGACCGTATGGTGTATGAAGATGCCAAGAAAGAGTTTAACCTCAATAGCCAGACAGGGTTCGGCGTGGATGGCGATCGTTCACAGCAAGTGGCTGATTTCGAGTCGGTTCGAGGGAGTTTTGAGAGTAACTCGTTTGTAAAGACTGTGCTGGAACATATCGAACGCAAGACAGCACTTGGCAACAAGATAAGAACGAATTTGGAAACACTCCGCGCACTATAAACATATAATCATCCACCATTTTATCCATTAATATTCTCTGAATTAACAGTGAACTAAATGTTCCCTACAGAGGAATTCCGGTAGTGTTTTTAAGGGACATTAACGGAGATATGGGGTGGCACGGTATTTGTTTTGAAAAAGGTAAGTCAGTACCCCATAACTTAAGATAGATGATGCCTTGTAAAGTAACCATATTGGGTAGCGGAAGTGCTCGCCCGACGATGCAAAACTCGCCCTCGGGACAGATTGTCGAACTATGCGACAAGTCGTTTCTCGTAGATTGTGGCGAGGGTGTGCAGATAACGATGCAACGCCTTGGAGTGCATACTTCGAGGTTGTACAACATTTTTATCTCCCACTTGCATGGCGACCACTGTTTCGGTTTGATAGGTCTGCTTTCGTCGTTGGGTATGCAGCACCGCACACAGCCGATGCACATCTATTCGCACCCTGATTTGGAGCGACTGATGCGTCCGTGGTTGGATTATTATTGTGCCGATATGCCCTACGAGGTGATTTTCCACCCCATCAATCCGCGCAAGCACGAGGTGATTTTTGAGGACAGGACGGTGATGGTGGAGTCGGTTCCGCTCAAGCATACGGTGCCGTGTTGCGGATTTTTGTTTTCGGAACGCCATCGCCGAATGGAGAATGGCGAGAAACTATACGACATTCGCAAACGCTATGCCTACTGCTCCGACACGATGTACACCGAGAAGATTGTGCCTATCGTCGAGGGGGTGGATATGCTGTATCACGAGGCTACTTTCTTGGACGATTTGGCGGAGCGTTGTCGCGCTGTAATGCACTCCACTGCACGTCAGGCAGCGCAGATAGCCGAAAAAGCCCATGTCGGAAAACTGCTTATCGGGCATTTTTCTGCGCGGGTGGATGACCATAATCTTTTCCTGAGGGAGGCGCAAGAGGTGTTTGCGAACACAGCCCTCGCGGAGGAGCGAAAGACCTTCGAGTGTTAGGTTCGTTTCCCTGTTCTTTCCCTGATGTTTCCCTGTAGATAGCATAATCAAAATGGCAAAACAGACTATCGAATATATATGCAGCAATTGTGGTGCGAAGGCTCCGCAGATGTTGGGGCGTTGCCCCGTGTGTGGCGAATGGGGTACCTACGAGGAGAACACCGTGGTGAGTACTCCCGTCGGCAAACGTCCGCTTTCGTCTATCGGCGGAGGCGCAAGACCTCAACGTATTCAGGAAGTTACGGCTACTGAGGAGATGCGTATCGACATGCACAACGGCGAGCTGAATCGTGTCTTGGGAGGCGGTTTGGTACCGGGTAGTCTGGTATTGTTGGGCGGTGAACCGGGTATCGGAAAATCCACTTTGGCACTGCAGGTGCTGATGCAATTAGGCGGACGCAAGACTCTCTATGCCAGTGGCGAGGAGAGTGTGCGGCAACTGAAACTTCGTGCAGAGCGTCTGGCAGGCAATCCCGAGAACCTGTTTATCGTGAGCGAGACCTCGTTGGAGCGTATCCTTGACGATGTTACCGATATCCAACCCGACGTGGTGGTGGTGGATTCGATACAGACTATCGGCTGCGACTCGGTGGAGGCAACTATCGGCAGTCTGAGTCAGGTGCGCGAGTGTGCAGCGCGGATTTTGCAGTTTGCCAAAGAGAAAAATGTTCCGTTTTTTATTATCGGACATATCAACAAAGAGGGTTCATTGGCAGGACCTAAGGTGCTGGAACACATCGTGGATACGGTGCTTCAGTTCGAGGGCGACCAGCACTATATGTATCGTATTTTGCGGGCGCAGAAAAACCGTTTCGGTTCCACGTCCGAATTGGGTATCTACGAGATGCAGCAGGATGGTCTGCGCGAAGTAACCAATCCGAGCGAGTTGCTTCTCTCCACTGCCCGCGAGGGACTGTCGGGTATCTCTATCGCTGCGGCTATCGAGGGGGTACGTCCGTTTCTCATTGAGGTGCAGGCACTTGTGTCGTCTGCCGCGTATGGTACGCCCCAACGCTCTTCCACAGGGTTTGATACGCGCCGACTGAATATGTTGCTTGCCGTTTTGGAGAAACGTGTGGGATTCAAACTGCTGCAAAAAGATGTCTTCTTGAATATCGCGGGCGGTCTGCGCGTGAACGACCCTGCCATCGATTTGGCGGTGTTGGCAGCCGTCTTGTCTTCTAATATGGACATTGCTTTGGACCCCGATACCTGCCTGACGGGCGAGGTGGGATTGGCGGGAGAGATACGCCCCGTCAACCGTATCGAGCAGAGAATCAGCGAGGCACAGAAACTCGGATTCAAACGAATCATCATTCCTGCCGACCAAAAAGTGCTGACACAGAAATACAAAATTGAGGTCGTGCCTGTAAAAAAAGTAACGGACGCTTTCCGCTTGCTGATTAAGCAGTAGATTGGCACGCAATTTGTGCATTTTTTACAGAGACATTTGTCTCTATAGCATCATAAAAACATTAACTCTTAACAGAAAGGATTCACTATGAAACTGAACACGCAAGCCGTTAATTTTGAGATTGCAACCCGTTTGGAGCAACACATTGAGAAGAAAACCCGTCGTTACGAGAAACTACTGACTCCTTCCGCCGAAATGGACATTCGTATGACGCTTGTTAAACCCGAGACCAATCTGAACAAGGAAGCCGCAATTCGTATTACGGGTATGGGCGCCGAACTCTTTGCACAAAAGACCTGCGACACGTTTGAGCAAGCCATTGACGAATGTCTCGAAGCATTGGACCGCCAACTTGAGAAGCAAAAGGATAAATAAACATATATAAAATAAAAAAGGAGACTGCCCATAGGTGGTCTCCTTTTTTGTGTTTTATACAATCAATCTACTTCCTGAATCTACGGAATAAGCGGGTAAACAAGGTTACCAATAATGTTCCCTGCCCTACTTTTGGCAGCACAAGACTCATTATGTTGGCAAAACGTTCCACGCCCGCCATGCGTTTTTGCCATATACGGCGAATTGTTTGTGTATCGCGAACCAATCCTTGCAGTTGTTTATCCGCCTGTCGCTCCAGGCGTGCCTGCTCGGCTTCCAACTGTTCGATGGTGCGTAACCGGCTCAAATCAGTCATGGCTCACCTCCTCTCCTGTAGAGTTATCTGCAAACAAGATTATACTCAATGTACCTATCAACGGATTGACAAACAACTGTTTGCGGAATAGAATCGCCAATACCAACAGCAACAAAAATACCCCGCCGATGATGAGAAAAGATGCCCACAGGGGGAGCCATTGCGCCAACACAAAGACCAATGCCAATGCACCGAATGACAGCACCGCGAACACCAACAGCACAACCACTATCGCCAGCAGTATCAGACCGAGTATCTTGCTCAGTTTCGCCAGCAGCGACAGACGCAGCAAGTCGTACCGCGTATTCAGATACGACTTGCAGTCGTCTAATAGTTTCTGATATTGCGTCTCGTCCATACCGCTCAGGCTTTGGCTTCATGAATGGCCTCATCCACAGCGGCTTCTAACTCCTCGCTCGTGAAATAGTCCTTCACCTTAGCCATCACTTTATTTACGAATGCTTCCAACTCTTCTTTGTTGAGCGTCAGACCTTTCTCACGTGCCAAATCGGCAATCTGTTTGCGTGTTTCCTCGCCGCTCTTTGGCGCGAACAACAATGCTGCCGCGGCTCCAACCAATGCACCGCCTACAAATGCAGCCAATACTTTTCCTAAGTTTGCCATAGTTCATTATATTTTAGGTGTATATTTTTTTCCGTTCCCTCTTAACAGGGAACCGTTTTGATGATAATCCGCAAAAGCCGTGCCAAACAACATGCACAAAATGTGCAGAATATACAATATGTGGACATCATTCTTGTATATATCAGAAAAAAGTCGTATCTTTGCAGCCGCTTTTGAGAATATTTATTGCCAAAGGCAAGTAGATGTAACATCGTTCGGATAGAAGCACTATCCCTGTGGCGGACATCGGGCGAGGTTATGATTGTTTCATTAAATTATCTTTTTTAGTCATGTATTTGACATCTGAGAAAAAAGCAGAACTCTTTGCCAAGTATGGCAATGACGCAAAGAACACCGGTTCCGCAGAGAGCCAGATTGCGTTGTTCACTTTCCGTATCAACCACCTTACCGAGCACTTGAAACAAAACCGCAAGGATTTCGGTACAGAGCGTGCGCTGACCAACCTCGTTGGTAAACGTCGTCGTATGTTGGATTACCTGAAGGAGCGCGACATCGAGCGTTATCGTGCTATTATCAAAGAGTTGGGTATCCGTAAGTAATTACGAGTCCGCTTGTGCAGCCGTGCTGCACGCCTTAAAAGTAAAAGAGGTTGCTTATACAGAGCGACCTCTTTTTTATTGTAAACATATACCCACAATTAGGGATAAAGTTTACCGAAAAAGCGGGATTGTAGAAGAGAGAGAAAGAATGTACCTTTGCATTGTTTTTTGAAAGATGGTTTATTGAATTGTACAAAGTCTTGCAAGGCGGTTTCGGCGAGCGGGCACCCGTTCGGGCAAAGAGACCGCCACAGCAAGGCAAAGCACAGAAAATCAACCGATAAACAAGCAATTAGGTATTAGTATGAAAAAATATATTTATTCTCTTTTTCTGCTCTCTGCAAGCATTTTCCATATGCATGCAGAAGATTCCATTATGGTATCGCAAGCCGATCTAAAAGCACTGACAGAGCGTATAGAACGTTTGGAACAGGCGCAACCACAATCGGCGACATCACAAGAAACAAGTACCCACATTCAATCCGGGAAAAGCCAACGCCCTCATCGTCTGACCATCGGTGGCTATGGCGAGGCGACAATGAAACGCTGTTTCTACTCCAACAACTATCTGCGATACACCTCACCGGAGAAGTACAAGAACGACCAATACGGCGAGTTCGACCTGCCCCACGTAGTGATATATATGGGGTACGATTTCGGTAAGGGATGGTCGATGGGAACGGAGATTGAGTTTGAGCATGGCGGAACCGAGGCGGCCGTGGAAATAGAGGATGAGGAAGGCGGTGAATATGAGACCGAGGTGGAGCGTGGTGGCGAGGTAGCGTTGGAGCAGTTCTGGCTCCAGAAGTCTTTCAACCGCTATGCCAATATCCGCGCGGGTATGTTGATAGTACCGCTGGGTGGCACCAATGCACACCACGAGCCCGACCAATTCTTCGGCGTCTATCGTCCCGAAGGCGATAACACGATTCTGCCCTGCACTTGGCACGACATCGGTATTCAGTTCCACGGCAGATACAAGTGGTTGGGCTACACTGCGCAGTTCCTCCCCGGGTTGGAGAGTTCGCTCTTTGGCAGCAAGAACTGGATTCATTATGGCTCGGCGTCGGCATACGAGTTCAAGTTGGCTAACTGCTATGCGGGTCTGGCGCGTCTCGATTTCTACCCCCTTAATCATCAGGGCTCTGACGCACTGCGCCTGTCGGTAAGCGGCTATGCAGGTACCTCGTTCCGAAACAACCTGCAACCGACCAACAACACCAAGTATGAGGGTGTAAGAGGACTGGTGAGCCTTGGGGCTTTCGATTGGCGGTACAAGGGGCACGGCGTTATCTTCCGCGGTTCGGCTATCTACGGACACCTGAGCGATGCGGACAAGATTACCGCCTACAACAAGTCGATGCCAAAAACTTCGGTCTCTAAGAGACAGAACGTGGCAAGCGACGCCTACAGCGTGGGCGCGGAGATAGGCTACGATTTCTTCTCGCTCAACAGGACCCTGCGCGACAAGCAACAGCAGTTCTACCTCTTTGCGCGTTACGACATCTACGATGCGCAGGCGAAAATCAACGCCAGCCGCAACTATTGGGCAGGGCGTCAGAAAGTGTCATGCGGTTTCAACTATTTCCCTATCCCGCAGATAGTGGTGAAAGGCGAGTTCGGCTACGGTATCCTGAACCAAAACCCCCATTCGGAAACCAACTACAACAACGAGCCTTACATCGCTCTGAGCATCAACTACAGCGGTTTCTTTGTATTGTAAGACCCTTCCCTAAGATATGAGACTCTCCCGACCTCCCTTCGGGGGGGTAGAGAATATCAATATAGCAGCCCGAACATCCACAGGGGAATACGATTGTGATGCCCGATTTCCAGGTCGTCTATCGCCAAGAAACTATTCGGAATGTCCTTTATTTGGTCGAAGGTTTTGTTGCGACCGCCCACCTCAAACAGGTAAGTGCGGTTGATCATAAAATCACCGTCTTTGGGCAATAGCACCTCTTGCGTAGCACGCAACTGATTGAAAAAGAATGTCTCGCGCAATGTTCCCACGTCGATATGCGTAGAGAGGCAATACATCAGATTGGTGTTGTCCAAATATATCTTGTCGGGCTTGCTGAGTGATTTCACATTCTTTACCTCATTGGTATATATTGCCAATAGAGCCGCCCTATCTAAAGCATAGAGCATCTTCAGACCTAACTCGCGGTTGGTGTCTAACTCGCGGTACAACTCCGCCATCTTGGGCGTGAACGGTACCCGCTCCGCCAATATCATCAGCATGCGCTGTATCTTCTGTATGCTGATAAAAGACACATCTTCTATATGGGGCAGGTCGTTCTCCAATACTTGCCGTATCATACTCTGTACTCGCTCATAGAAACCGTCCCCTTCCTCTTTGTAAAAAGGATAGTAGCCGTGCCGCAGGTAGTCGCTGAACAAGGGCAGCACTTTCATCTTCTGCGTCAGCGGCATGGCAATACTCTCGTGCGATTGCAGCAGTTCCTCCAAAGTGTGGGCATCGTCTACTTCGTACCCCTCAAACAACAGGTACTCACGAAAAGACAGCCCATATAATGTGTAGAGCCGTTGACGTCGGGACAAGTCCCCCTCATGTGCATCTATCTCAAGCATAGACGAACCTGTATAGACGATATGCAACTGCGGATACGCATCGTAGATATTCTTCAGCACCGTCTGCCAATGGGGCAGATAGTGTATCTCGTCAAGGAAGATGTGCGTGCCGCCGTGCGTGAAATGGTATTCCACCAAGTCCATAATATCGTGTGTACGGAACCACAGGTTATCCATCGATACGTACAACGCTTCACGCGACGAAGGGAATGTCTCGCGGATATGCTGTAGCAACAAAGTGGATTTGCCTATACCGCGGCTTCCCTTGATACCAATCAGGCGGTTGCTCCAATTGATTTGCCGATACAGATAGCGGTGCAATTGCATTGATACTGCACTCACCAATCGGTTGGAATAAAGGTATAGAACCTCAAAATCTTGCTCGTTGATTGCCATACACTATTGAATTATAGATAAATACATACTTAAAAACTGCTGCAAAGGTACTATTAAATATCGAATAATACAATAGATACAGCAATAAAAAGCAGTTGTAACTGCTAATTTTGCAATAAAAAAGACATTTCTAACTGCTAATTCTGTGTGTAATTGAGCAGTTGGAAATGCTTTTTTACTTACTGAACAAGTCGCAGGTTGTATAGAGTATCAACTACAGCGATTTCTTCGAGTTGTAAGACCCTCTCGACCTTCCTTCGGAGGGGGGAGATATGATTGTGTTTTCGCAATTTGTAGATTGTAATCTACATTTTTGGTATAAATTTGTTGATTATGGTATGTTTTTATTGTACTTTTCTGCAAGGTTTCGCGCTATAAATGTACAAAATTTTGCGGAATTATGTAAGTAAAACCAAACCTTTTTTGATTATCAATACAATAACGCATTTTAAAGGAACAGCCAATTAAATGTAACCTAACTTTCTAAAGCGTTCAATCTGCGCCTGTTCCTCTGGCGTTGGTTGAGATTTTCCTTTCAGAATAGGAGCAGATTCGTAGTCGGTAACCCAGGTTTTGAAGAGTTGTTTCACTTGCGCAGCTATCTTGATGTCCTCATCTGCGATGTTGTCAAGATTCCACTCTATCAGGGAAGAATTGCCTATTTTCGCGCTAATGGCTATTTGGGAAGCACGGTATTTTTCTTTCTTCTTGTCAAAATAGTTATTGCTTGCCGAGATATTGAGTTTTTTTTCTAGTGGCAATTTATTACCGATGTGCTCCAAACTTTCAGCGATTTTTTCCTTATCGTAGTTATAGTACTTGGTATCCCATGTCTGTGGGAAGATGTGTTCTATCTCCCAGAGAGCAGGTAACAACTCTTTCTGGTCTTCACTCATGTAAGCTAGCAGTTTGAGTAACATTCTCTCTATACGCTTCTGAGGAGCGATAATGAGATAATCAGTTCTTGTTTTCTCTGCCTGCTCTTCATGCTCGTCTGTCACTCTTACCTCATCAAAACCAGCATAGAAACTAGGATGATCTTTAGTGATACGCTGTGCGTTCAGTTTCAACACTTCGCCCTTGATTGCACTGACTGATGGGTGTTCAAGGAAGCGAGTGATGAGCAGAACAACGAACTTGCGCAGGAATTTTAGGAAGAGCGATTCAAAATCTTCTTTATGTTTGTATTGCATATAGAAGATGGAAACAGGATATTTCCAGAACTCGTTGGTGTACGAAGATAGGATATCGAGCATCTTGCGAATATCCATGTTTTTGCTCCAAGGTTCGTCAATCATTTCTTCGCGTCCTTTGATAACCTCCCATAGATGCAAATTTTCTGCCAACTTATCCATCACATCAACAGTCAGACGGTTCTTATTCTTATCGAGATAGTATTTTCTCACACCAGGGATAGATGTATTGATGTCATTCTCTATGGCGCGAAGATAGAACATGTGGTAATAGAACAGCGATTGAATACTCTCGTCAATTTTCTCAGTGGCCGCCTCAAGGTCTTTCCATTTCTTGATGAAGTCTCGTTTACCTGCTTCGTCAAGACCTTTGTACAAGTGAGATTTGAAGATGTCGGCATCGGAAAGCGGTAATCCTCTGTTATTCAGTGTGTTGAAGATGGTAAGAGCCGTCTCTTGGTCGTCAGCATCTATCGGCAGCAAGATCGTGTAATTCAATAACGCGTTAATAAAATGAAAAATTTGGTTAGGACTACTTTGAGATTTCTCCAGATACAACTGCTTGAATCGTAGGAAATTCTTGGAGTAGTTATCCGCAGCATTGGGGTCTGCTTCACCCGTTTCAAGTATGCGACAAAGCAACTCATTACCAGAATCAGAAATAACGTCTGAGGTAAGTAACATCTGCGCTCTATCCACCTTGCCGGTCATCTCATTCTCTCGCCAAAGGGCAGGACGAATCTTATTGATGAAATTTTCAACTTCTTCTGTCTTGTTATCCTCATTCTCTAGCATAGCATAGATGGCACGAAGCAACAAAAATAGAGATGTAAGACGTTGTTGACCATCAATGATTTGCCGAACATTTACATTGTCAGGATTCTTTTCTAAATATGAGACAATACACCCCAAGAAATAAGTCTGTGCGCTATTTGGCTTTGTGTGCTCAATGGAGAAGCCCCAAATGTCATCAAAGAGCGTATTGATTTCATCGTCACTCCATGAATAGGGACGTTGGTACTCAGGAATCAAGAACGGGATTTTTTGCCCAGTTGCAAGAAATTCCAAAACGTTAGTTTGTTTACATTAATATTTGCTGCTGCCATAATGGTTTATTATTTTTATATACTATTGTTGAATATGATGTTATCCAATTATATAGTTTCTATACAACCATGTTTCATTGATATTGTTTTGTGTACTATCAATACTTTGGATGGGCGAAAAGGATATGAGATTGTTGGAGTAGCGCGTCAAGTATTGCAGCGTCTCCACAGAATCCATTTGACGTAACTCACGGCGCACAATAGATGCGATAACCTTATACTCTTTGGGAGTATATAATTGCTTGAGTATGCCGAGTTTCTTTTCTGAATGCATCACACGCACTTTGCCTTGCTTTATGGCAAGGATACCCAAACTGAGACGCTCATTTATTTCAGGACGGATGTCTGCGTAGATAATACTATATTGAAGATTATTGTCCATAATTACTATTCGATTTTAAACACTCCACAAAGTTACGCCATGCAGCATTTATCCATTGCTCAGATAGGAGTTCTTCTATTTTTGTAACCATTTTACTTGCCGGCACATTCCATTCTTGGGGTAATGGGATAGCGGTGTATTTGTATCTTTGACAGCGTTTGATGCACATATAATAGTCTGTCTCCAACCGTTGTACCAATATGGCTAACTGCTTTGGGGAAACGGCTTTAACGATATGAGTAAACACGTCTGCACAAAGGATACTATCCGTTTCCGTTAGTTGCGACAGGGGAAAATCAAAAGTAACATTGTTTATTATGCCTCCGTAGTCAATGGATATAAACTTGTCGTTCTCTATATCGTAGAGCATATTCGCATTATTGTACGTCCGATCCTCATTGGCACACCAAAAATCAAACAATGCTATCTTGAGCAATTGGTAAAGAGTACGCTTATTTGCTGCTGTCTGTCGAAACGTGGTAGGCGTAATATCCATAACGCCGTCTATCTTCCTAAAGCCAATAGTAGGAGAGAGACTATGTTGCACATTTGTTGTAGCCCAATGTGCAGGTTGTATGGTAATGATTGCAAACGGAGGTGTATCTATCTGCCATAATTCAGCAAAGGTTGTACCAATGAACTCACAGGCTAATTTGTATGCGATAGTTGCATTAGGACGCATATACTTGCAGATATACTGCTGTGTATCCGAGCATAACACCAGAACGGGAGCATCACCGGTACTATACGTAACGGATATTTCTTGAATGCTATATAGATGGGGAATATCCATATTACCATATTTTTGTGCAAAGTTACATAAAATATTCGGATTATGCAATATCAAGGTCGGAATAAGCAATAATCCCATCATTGACAGCACTCACAGCCATACAACTCCCCATTTCATGGGATACGGAATGGGGAGATTTCAGCAAAATGCGGTATTGTCCGCAGGGGTAAAAGGCAGTAATTTTGCAACGTAATTCGGAAACAGAGAATATAGGGGCAAATGGAGCAAACAGGGCAGACCAGAAGGGACGGAAAGACCATCACAAACCATATACGCGTATCCGCAAGACAATGTATGTATCCCAAAATATGGGTAGTACAAGGCTCTTATCGGGGTAGTACCAAAGTATAGAGAAAGTATTCATATGTATCGGTTATGTATCGGTTATGTATCGGTTATCCTACACGCAGGTCGTGGTGAGATAAGGGAGGGGACCTCCCCCAACCCCTCCTTCAAAGGAGGGGAGAATTCGGAGGGGAGAATTCAAAGGAGGGGAGAGAATAGAGAAAATAAATATATAATATAGTCTAAATAACAAACAACAATGAAAAAGATTTTCTTTTATGCAACGCTGCTCGCAGTAGCAGCCACGAGTCTGACCTCGTGCAACCAGGACAAGAAAGATGATGTGGATTCCCCCAAAGAGACCGCCTTGAAGGCAGCAATGACTCCGTATGTGGACAACACGGTGATTGCCACCTACAAGAACCTCTCCGATGCGACCATCACACTCTACAACAACTGCGAAAATATCTTCAGCAAGTTTGAGGCAAACACCTTGACTGATGCAGACGTGAAGGCTGCAGCCGAGTCGTGGACAACCGCCCGCCGCTATTGGGAGTTGAGCGAGGCATTTCTTTTCGGTCCCGCTGCCAACCACAACATCGACCCTCACATTGACTCGTGGCCCCTCGACAAAGACGGTATGGATGCCATGCTCGGCAATGCAGAGCAGATGAAACTGATAGAGGAGCAAGGTGCTGATTATGTGGGTGATAAACTCGGCTATGGGCTGCTCGGTTTCCATGCTATCGAGTATATGCTCTATGCCAGCGACAATGCCGACAAGAGCAATGTGCGCACGCACGACATCTCGACCTATACCCGTGCGGAGTTGGTCTATCTGGTGGCAGTGGCAGAAGATCTGCGCAACCAGACGGTGGCCATGGAGGCTTCGTGGGCAGGTATTGACAAGATAACCAAAGAGAAACAAGCCATCCTCGAAGATGCCGAAATCGACTACGGTGTAGAGTTCGCCAAAGGCTACGGCTCATATATGAAAGTGGCTACCGGCGGTACATACGCGACCTATCAGGAGGCTGCCGAGGAACTGATTCAGGGTTGTATCGATATTGCCGACGAGGTAGGTAACACCAAGATCGGGCGCCCGAACAATGCCTCGAGCGAGGAGGACCGCAACTACATCGAGAGCCCATACGCGCTGAACTCGATAGAGGATTTCCAAGACAACATCCGTTCTATCCAAAACGCTTACTGCGGCAGCGTGGCAGGCGACGCATCGGTATCAGATTACATCAAATCGGTGGACGCCAACCTCGACACCGAGTGCAAAAAGGCTATTGAAAACGCCATCGCCGCCATCGGCCAGATTGCAGAGCCGTTTGCCTCCAATGCCAAGAGTTCTGAGGCTAGCAACGCCGTGAAGGTGGTAGGTACAGACCTTGTGGACGTACTGAACAAAGTAAACGCCAAACTGAGCGAGCAAGAGTAATTATGAATTAGGAATAAAGAGTAAGGAATAAGGAGTAAAGATAATTATGAATTATGAATGATATGAAACGTTCTTATTTTATGACGGGTATGCTTGTCAGCGTTTTTGCGCTGGCAAGTTGCCATATTGAACAGGGAGGTCAAGACGAGCCCACCAACAAAGACACCGAACTTCCGGATTGGTACTACACGGGCGGACAACTCGGTACATCTTTTCTATCCACAGCCAACGCATACGAGCAGCCGACTCCATCGGTAGAGGACGGACATTGGATGGAGGCATTCAAAGCAGGCGAAGCATTGTTCGAGAAACAGTTTGTGAGCAATGCGACGGGTACACGCAGCGGACTCGGTCCTGTGTATGTACGCAGTTCGTGCTTGCACTGCCACCCGAGTTACGGGCATGGCAAGAGTGTAGATGAGGGTACGTACAATACCACCGAGATTGGCAATGGTACGCTGCTTGTTATCTTCGATCCCGCCACCGAGAACTACAAGACCTGGGTGGCAGGTATGCCACAACTACACGCCGTAGCACCGTTTAAGGCTCCGATAGACGAGAGCCAAATCAACGTAACGTGGAAGACCGTCAGCACATGCGCCGCCAGCGGCAACAAGATGGCGTTTGCCGACGGCGAGCCTTTCGAACTGCGTTACCCCGAAGTAAGTATGCCCGAGAGTGCTATCTACGGTGCTGACCAACTTGACCTGGGAGAGTATGAGGTACGGCTCGAGAACACGATAGGTATCTTCGGTACCGGTCTGACCGATGCTATCCCCGACGACTCTATCACCGCACAATGGGTTCGCGAGGAGCAGGCTTACAACAAAGGTTACCTCAAGCACTGGAAGAGCGCATGGTTCGAGGGCGGTAACTGGAAAGAGGGTGCTTACTACTCGAACTCGAAGCAGGGCGACGGCACGAAATACGTACGCCGCTATACCTACGCCATGTCGCGCGGTCCGCTGCTTGACGCAGCCGGTGCCAACGCTATCTGGAACATCACCAACGTAACCCGCTCCGACCGCCGCTACCACTACTTAGACCTTGCAGGCAAGAACTACGCCACCATCTCGTCGAAAGACCCCGATGTACAAGCCGGTTTCCCCGCTTACATTGAGAGAATCGACCCGAAACACGAGCATGCCGAGTGGTTCACCGACAACGTAGAGCAGAACATCTACAACTATCTGACCAGCACCGACCTGCCTGTGGAGATGTCGGACGACGAGTACTCAGACTTCATGGTTTGGCATCGCGGTTTGGCAGTACCTGCAGCCCGCAACGTGAAGGACAAGGAGGTACTGCGCGGACGCGAACTATTTACACAGATCGGTTGCGCCGAATGTCACCGTCCGTCGTGGACAACGGGCGCAGACTACATACAAGACCCGAACAAGTTCTTCACCCGCAACAACGATATGCCGCGTTATCCATACCAGACCATCTGGCCCTACACCGACTTTGTACAGCACAAACTCTGTATGGAGAAAGATATCCGTACCGGTTGGTGCCGCACCACTCCACTATGGGGCCGCGGTTTGCACCAGAAAATCACAGGCGATGCGTACGAAGCACGTATGCACGATACACGTGCCCGCAACGTAGTAGAGGCCATTATGTGGCACGGCTACAGCGAGGAGAGCGATGCATTGGAGTCGGCAAAGGCATTTTATAATTTGTCAAAAGAAGACCGCGATGCGTTGGTTAAGTTTGTGAACGCAATCTAACCGATTGCGGTTGGTATCATCCGGGACTGTCTGACAAGTGTCGTCGGGCAGTCCCTGTTTTGTCCGTTTTTAGGTTAAAGAGGCAAATTTTGAAGTTATTTATTTGCACGGGTGCAAATAAATCCTTATCTTTGCAAGCAACAAAATACTGACAGATATGAAAATGATTGCACCATCAGTGTTGTCGGCAGACTTCGGCGACCTGAGAAAAGACCTCGAAATGATCAACCGCAGCGAAGCGGACTGGTTGCATGTGGACGTGATGGACGGGACATTCGTACCGAATATCTCGTTCGGTTTTCCGCTGATGGTACCGATGAAAAAGTACTGCACCAAGCCGCTTGATGTGCATCTGATGATTGTCCACCCGGAGAAATACGTGGAGCGTTTTTGCGATGCGGGGGCGTACAGCGTCGGTTTTCACCTTGAAGCGGTAGAAGACCCGATGCCGATACTCAATATGATAAAGGTCAAAGGTGTACGTACGTGCCTGACTATCAATCCCGATATAGACGTACACCGCCTCGATCCCTATTTGGACAAGGTGGATATGGTGTTGCTCATGTCTGTTTATGCGGGATTCGGCGGACAAAACTTCATCCCCGAGACATTGGAACGTGTGCGCTACGTGCGAGAGGAGATTACCCGCCGCGGACTAACGACCCTTATCGAAGTAGATGGCGGAATCAATACCAAGAATGCCTCCGGTGTCTTTGAGACGGGGGCTGATGTGCTGGTAGCGGGCAGTGCCGTATTCCACGCCAAAGACCCCGAGAGGGCCATTCGATTGATGAAAGGAGAATAGAAGTTAGACCGCTGCGCTGTTAGAAGTTGGACCGCCTGCGGCTGTTAGAGGTTAGAGATTTGATAGTAGGAATTTGGAACGGGATTGGAAAGAGTGGTTTAGAGGGCGACCGATGGTGGTACTGCTACTGCCTTTAGCAGCAGTGATTTTGCTTTGCTATTACACCCGCTTTCCCGTTGATTTGTTGCACGATACAGATGTGCCATATATAGACAGCACCCTCATTTTCCAGGTCGCCATACAAGACTACCCCACTCCACGGCAAAAGACAATCCGCTATACAGCAGAAGTATTGGCAGTGGTGGATTCTATGACACACACGGCACCAAGTAAAGTCTATCTCTACATACAGCCAGACAGCACCCGCCCAATGCCAACTATGGGCGATACGCTCCTGGTGCGCACCCGGATACAACGGGGTGAGCGGTTAGGCAGTTTCGACTATGGTACTTATCTGCGACAACAAGGTATAGCGGGGACAGGCATCGTATGGCACAACCAATGGCAGTATATCGGACACAGTACGCCGCAAAGGTTTTCGCCCAAGCAATGGCAACACAGCCTGCAAGAACGCTATCAACGATGCGGATTGGAGGGCAAAGAGTTAGCCACCATAGCGGCACTGACATTGGGCTACAAGGAAGACCTTGACCGCAAGACAACGCAGAGTTTTCAGCGTGCAGGTGCAGCACATATCTTAGCCGTAAGCGGTTTGCATACGGGTATCATTTATTCCATTCTACTGCTTATTCTCACTCTCGGCGGGCGCTTCAAACCGCTCTACACACAGCGATTATGGCGATGCGTGCAGTCGGCAATCATCATCGCAGCCATGTGGGCATACGCGGGCATGACGGGAATGACCCCATCGGTGGTACGGAGTGTGCTGATGCTCTCGTTGGTGGAAGTGGGGCGTATGCTGTACCGGCAATCGCTGTCGCTCAACACCGTAGCCGCAGCGGCTTTTTTGATATTGATTGTGCGTCCGTTGGACTTATTTTCCGTCAGTTTTCAGTTGAGTTTTGCCGCCGTGGTGGCATTGTTGCTATTCGTCCCCGCTTTCAGCCGTTTGTTGTCAACTGGGTGGATACGCCCAGTGCCGCTCCGCAAAACAGCACGCTATGTGGCTGATATATTAGCAGTTTCGTTGGCGGCACAAATCGGCACACTCCCATTGACGTTATACTATTTCGGACAATGCTCCAACTATTTTCTACTGACTAACCTATTGGTTATCCCCATAGCATGGCTGTTGGTAGTAGCGGCATTTGTAGTCTTAGCGGTAGGCGGTTTGCCGTGGATAGGCAGTGGTGCGGCATGGGTGTGCAAGGGGTTGGCGTGGCTGCTCAATACCTCCGTGGAATGGATAGAACATTTGCCCGGCGCAGTGAGTGAGATACGCATATCCTTGCCGATGGCGATACTGCTCTATACCGCCATAGCGGGGGGCTATTGGTCGCTAAAACGCAGTCTATGGTGGTTGCTACCCACCGCAGGGTGTTTGATACTATTTTGCTATTTATATATAGTCGTATGAAAGAATATACTTTGTCGGAATTGTCTGCCTTGATTGGTGAGACGATAGCGGTTGAACTGCCCGAGACCTATTGGGTGCGGGCGGAGATAGCCTCATTGAGCGAAAAAGGCGGACATCTGTACCTGGAACTGATAGAGAAAGGCACACACGAGATACTTGTTGCCAAACAACGTGCTACCTGCTGGAGCAACCTGCAGACAATGCTGCAGGCGTACTTTGAGCAGGAGACGGGCAGCCGTCTGCAGGCTGGTATGCAAGTGTTGGTGGAGACAGAGGTGAACTACCACGCAGTATATGGATTGAGCCTGAATATCATCAATATCGACCCCCGCTATACCCTTGGCGATATGGCACGACAGCGTCAGGAAACCATACGCCGGCTACAAGAAGAAGGTATCATCGATATGCAGAAAGAGTTGTTGCTCCCTACACTCACACGTCGTATTGCAGTGGTCTCGGCAGAGAGTGCGGCCGGGTATGGCGATTTCTGTGATCAATTGTATGCCTCTCCCTATCCGTTTAGTACACAACTATTTGCTGCCACTATGCAAGGCGACAATGCCGAGCGGTCGATCATTGCCGCCCTCGGTGCGATTGCGGTGCATGAAGAGGATTTCGATGCGGTGGTGATTATCCGCGGCGGCGGTGCAAGCACCGACCTCAGTTGTTTCGACCGCTACAATCTATGCGCACACTGTGCACAATTTCCTTTGCCTGTTATCAGCGGTATCGGACATACGCGCGATGTAAGTGTATTAGATATGGTAGCACATTCGGCACTCAAGACACCTACCGCTGTGGCAGCATATCTGATAGAACGAATGGATATACAAGCAGCCCGTATAGACGATTTGCGGCAGCGTCTGTTACGCACTGCCGATCGACAGATACTGATGCGCCAACACCGCATTGACGAATGGCAACAACGGTTGGAACAAGCCAACAGACAACAGTTTCTTTGCCAGTTGCACAAATTGGAACTCTTTGAACAACGTATCACTGCATGTTCGCCTGAGCGGATATATAGGATGGGCTATAGTCTCTTGAAATGTAACGGGAAAGCAGTGCGTAGCATCCATGATGTGGCAGCAGGCGACGTGCTGACTACCTATATGCAGGATGGAAAAATAGAATCTATTGCCCAATGAGTAAGAAAAAACATATATTGAGCCGCCAACAAGCCATTGGCGCAGCAGTGCTATTGGTTTTGGTTGCCGCCGTAGAAGTGTTTATCCATATTGTGCCACAATGTCCGAAAGCGGAAGAATCGGCAGAAGAGATAGTACAAAAGGCAGATAGTTTGCAGCAAAAACGCTATCGCTACACCTACGACACCATACACATCCATCTCCGTCCCTTCAATCCGAATACAGTTGACTCGACCACGTTGCTGCAACTCGGATTGAAACGCTGGCAGGTGCGCAACCTGCTCAAATACAGAGCCGCAGGCGGCACGTATCGCAAAAACAGCGACCTGCGCCGACTATACGGGATGACCGATAGTATGTATCTCGCATTGGAACCCTACATCCGTATTGATACCCTGTGTTTTGCACAGCAAGATACATTGCACAGAGATATAGTACAGCAATACACCAGTGTGAAAAAAGATACGATTATCGAACTCAATAGTGCCGACACCTTGAGTCTGCAATATATTCGGGGTATCGGCAGCGGTATAGCCAAACAGATCGGACGTTATCGTGAACAATTAGGCGGGTACTATTCAGCAGAACAAATACGCGAGATAGCGCGTTTGCAGGAGTACGACCGAGACACGCTTATGCGCTTTGCTTTCGACTCCGTCTTGCCGCACCTCACGGCGTGCGCCGATTCTATACACCCCATTTCTGTAAATCACAGCAGTGTACAGCGGTTACAACGCCACCCATACTTGCGTTTCGAGCAGGCAAAAGCCCTCTATACATTGCGGCGCAACCGCTTCAAACTGACATCCATAGACGAATTGCGCACTCTGCCCGAGTTTACCGAACAGGATTTGGAACGGCTGAGATGGTATCTGTCGTTTGAGCCGTAGCATATTTGCTTAAGCGAGCAGCACGACGATTGAGAAAACGGCGGACACGGACATTGTTTTGGTCGGCATAGCGAGCGGGGAGATCTATCACTTCGGGGGTGGTAACGAAATCCGATTTTACCACATGATCTTCTCCATGACGGACGATACACACCTCATCGTAGAGCACACCCGAATCCAAAATATAAGTACGCATAGTAAGCGTATCAGCCACAATATCAATTACCTCATACAGGCGATGCCCCGAACAGATACGTTCATCGCAAGGATTGACCTTATTGAGATAATATTTGGTGGCAGCATTGGTATTGACAAAAGGCAAACGGCGACTATAGTTGTGGTCATGGCCGGCAAAGACCAAATCGGCATGGCGCAAGGGTTCGCGGAAAGTAAGATAAATCATAGGATTCTGTCGCCCTGCGCCGCAGGAGAAGACGGGGTGGTGCATCATCACAACCACCAAGCGGTCGCCCGCCTCTTGTATAGCACGACTTACCCACGTATTGACGCGCGTGAAATGGTGAAGGACTTGCAGTCCGTTGGTATCAATGACAATAAAGCGCAGACGTGGAAAATCGACATAATAAGTAGTACCGATAAAGTCTGCAGGACCGTTGGCAGGTTGCGGGAAGGCCTCATACCAAAGAGGTGTAAGAGTACGGCGAAGCCCTTTGTGATACTCATGGTTGCCAGGACAGGAAAGAACGGGCAGCGAGTCGAATGCCGACCCCGACAGTTCGTGGTAGAGTTGCTGGAAATAGTAGAAATAGCCGCGTTCGATATAGTCGCCAAGTTGAGCATAGCAGTCGAGATGCGGATTGCGGGCAGCGAGGGTATCATAGTCGGCGCGCGAAAGAGAGTTATGTACATCTCCAAGCAACAGAATCCGCAAAGTATCAGGCGATTGTGTATCCTGCCAACCATCTTTAGTCTGCACAAAACCAGGCAAACTATCGGCAGCAAACGTGTAGAAATGATAATCTAATGTATCGGCAGTCCATTGCGGCTCGGCAGGGTTGCCGAACCACGCCTGCCAACGAATGGCACACAACGCGCCCCCTCCAATGAGGAGAAGGAGAAACAACGAGATAAGAATCCAACGACGACGCATTTGCAATTAACAAGTAAAAATTAACAATTCACATACAGAGCGGGCTATCCACCTGACATCCACCTGACATCCACCCGTGTTTTCCCTATACTTGGTATCTATGTTTCCTTTGCCGCTTTGCAGCAAGAGATTTTGGTAAATCTTTGCTTTTTACACCCTTAAATTGCCATAGATCTTACCGCCTACGGCGGACAAAAAGAATTACCGCATAGAAAAAAAGAAAAGGCTGCCAGAATAACCAAGCAGCCTTTCACTAATATCATATTAGAACGGGAGATCGCTACTCTCGTCGCTACCAGCAACGGCATCAAAAGAAGCCGTATCCGCCGTCGGAGCGGGTGCAGAAACAGGCGCAGCCATCTGTGCGCTGCCTTGCGGAGCCGCAGCGACAGCACCTTGCTGTACGCGCCACGCACGGATAGAGGTGTACCAACGACCGTTGAACTCGCGCGACTCGATGTCAAACGAAACCGTTACGACATCATCAATCTTGCAGGGGTTGTTCTTGATACGATCTTCTCCAAAGATTTCAAAGCAAACCTTACGCGGATACTGCTCCTGCGTCTCCAATACGTACGATTGCACCTTCCAAGGATTACCCGTCTTGCTGGTGCCACTTTGCTCGGGCAGTACCTGAATAATTTTTCCGACTATATCCATTTTTAGTTTATGAGTTTATTGGTTTATGCGTTTATACGTGGTTTAATAGGTTAATAGGATAAGTTAAACTGTCTCAACTTATTAACTCCGTAAACCACGCATAAACGCATCAACTTATCCACTAATCAACTCCTTATTCGCCTTTGATGGCTGCTACACCAGGGAGCACTTTGCCCTCGATAGCCTCGAGAAGCGCACCACCACCCGTGGATATATAACTTACACGGTCAGCGAGACCAAACTTGTTGATACAAGCCACGCTATCGCCACCACCGATAAGCGAATAAGCACCTTCATCGGTAGCCTCGGCAATAGCCTCGGCAATAGCACGCGAACCGGCGGTAAAGTTATCAAACTCGAATACGCCTGCAGGTCCATTCCAAAGGATGGTCTTTGCGCCCTTGATAGCGGCAGCAAAAGCCTTGCGGCTCTCCGGTCCGGCATCCATGCCCTCCCAACCGTCAGGAACATTACTTGCCTCGCAAACCTGCTGATGTGCATCATTGGAGAAAGCATCGCCCGCTACGCAGTCGGTACCAAGAACAAGGTTTACACCTTTTGCCTTAGCCTGTGCGATGATATCGAGAGCCAAGTCGAGTTTATCGTCCTCGCAAATCGAGTTACCAATCTTACCGCCCTGTGCTTTGGCAAAAGTATAGGTCATACCACCACAAAGAATCAGGTTGTCCACTTTATCCATCAGATTCTCGATAATACCAATTTTAGTAGATACTTTCGAGCCACCCATAATAGCGGTGAACGGGTGTTTGATATTGTGGAGGATATTGTCCACAGCAGCCACCTCTTTCTCCATCAGATAGCCGAGCATCTTGTTGTCCGCATTAAAATAGTCAGCAATGACAGCGGTAGAAGCGTGTTTGCGGTGAGCGGTACCAAAAGCGTCGTTCACATAGCAGTCAGCATAACTTGCCAGCGTCTTAGCAAACTCTTTCTGACGGGCTTTCATTTCTTTTTTAGCAGCCTCATAAGCAGGATCTTCTTTATCAACATCTACGGGTTTTCCCTCCTCTTCAGGGTAGAAACGGAGGTTCTCAAGCATCAGCACCTCCCCCGATTTAAGGGCATCGGCCTGTGTTTTAGCCTTGGCACAATCTGCTGCGAATTGCACCTTGACGCCCAGTGCCTCTGAAACAGCGTCCACGATTTGGCTCAAGCTGTATTTCATGTTTACCTTACCTTTCGGTTTGCCCATGTGGCTCATAACAATGAGCGCACCGCCTTGCTCAAGAATATGTTTGAGAGTAGGTAGGGCACCACGGATACGGGTGTCGTCGGTAATCTTACCATTCTCATCGAGTGGCACATTGAAGTCCACACGAACAATCGCTTTCTTGCCAGCGAAATTGTAATCGTTGATTGTCATAGTTGTATATGTTTGTTTATTAGTTTATCTATTGAAAGTTTATAGTTTTTAATTGTCCCAATCTATTGAGTTGAGCTTGCCACGATAGACGTCGCTGAATGTCCGGTCCTGCTGCTCTCCGCCGAAGACATAGATAGCATTGTCACGTACCAGCACCGACTGTTTCTGCCGTGCATTATAGACGTCCGGCAAGGAGTTCTTTGCGCTATCCGCAGCCGTCCAGGTAAGTCCCTCATCGTTGCTTACCAAAATATCCCGACCAAGATACTGCATATCCGCATCCACACCGCCGAACATCAGCAATTGGTGATTATACCAGATGACGCTCGCACCTGTAAGGTCGGCAAACGCAGGACGGTCTATGGAAAAATTCTGCATACGATAGCCCACCACAGGCGAGAACTCCAGATTCCAACGCGAGTTGAGGACAGCCCCACTCTTTGCTCGCCCGCCGACTACCATTGCCCGCGCACGTCCAGCTGCGTTTTCAAAACAGACTGTAGCAAAATCGCTCACCGGAAAATCACTTCTCGGTCGCAAAGCAGTCGGCTTCAATGTATTGTCCTGCATTTTTGCCAGCACAAGTCCTTGGCTATCCTCCACTATAGCCCATACCGTATCATTCCACGTCATGAGCATATTGCGAATACAGAAACCGCTGCCGGTATAGTCGGAAGCCGTCCACGAGAGAGCATCCGCAGAAGTATAGAGTGTCAGTGAATCGGCGTAGTAAAGTGTGCTGCCATCTGAGATGATACGGCGCACGTGGCAGCCGTCCGGCAGCCCCGAGAGCGTCTGTCGGTCGCTCCATGTTATACCGTCAGCAGAAATATAAGCCGATGTACGGAAACCATTATTGCTCACCAATACAAATCGGTTGCCAAGTGCTACCACACGTTGCTCACTATTGTCTGTCAGCACCTGCGGGCAGAGTTGCTCCCAATGGTATAAATCCGGATCGACCTGATGCACATACGCCCGCAATTCATACACTTTGGTATTCTTTCCATCCTGCGACTTTACCGTCAGATACAGCGGTTGTTTTTCAAAGTTAATTGTATCCGAACCGCCCAATACAATCGTGGTATCGGGTGTTTGCATTACCGCAGAACCGGGTGTAGCGGCAAACGTAAATTTAGGCACTACCGAGTCCAACGGCGTACCATACATAATTGAATCAAGATTATGCACCAAGCCGGTATCCAGACGCTCCTCCACCTTAAAGGAAGCAGCAGCCAGTCCGGGATATTTGCTGTTTGCTGTGAAACTAAAAGCAGTCAGTTGCGCCACTGACGACTTCGTGGTTGTGGAAGTCTTGTCATCGCATCCTGCCAATCCTATCAATATAAGCCCTATCAAGGGTAAAAAACGCTTCATACTTTATTTTTAAGGCAAAATTAGTGCCATTTTTGCAAATATGCAAATAATGTACTAATTTTGCATACTTTTTTATTGGCAATCCGTTTGTAGGAATACCTAAAATCAGACTATCTATGCTTTTTGCCTCCCAACTACACGACCTGAAGAATTGTCTTCCTTGGAACACCAAGCGTCAGCAACAGAAGGCTTTGCGTACTATCGTAGAGCAAAAGCGTCGTATCTATCCCGCCGAGCAAGCCGCAGCCGACTCACACACCATTGTAGAGAAAATTGAGCAGTCTGCTTTCTTCCGCGATGCCGGCACCGTGCTACTCTATTATCCCATTCATAATGAAGTCGACTTACGCCCGCTTCTCAAATACCACGACAGCAAAACGCTCCTTTTACCCGTAACGCACCGCGAATCTATCGAAGTCCGCGCCTATACGGGTGAAGATTGTCTAAAGGAGGGCTATGCCCATATTCCCGAACCGCAAACGCCTACTTATACAGGCAAAGTGGATTTAATCCTCGTTCCCGGTGTGGTTTTCGACCGCAAGGGACATCGCATCGGACGCGGCGGGGGGTATTACGACCGTTTTCTCAAGAAACACAAGCAATCGTGCAAGTTAGGCGTTGCCTACGATTTCCAACTCAAGCACCACGACCTGCCTCAGATGTTCCATGACCAACCGCTCAACGGAGTTATCACTCCTCTGGAGACCATTGTATTGTAGGCTGTATCTCCTGTTCGTGTTTCAAACGTCTGTCTGTCTCCGGCGACAAACGTTTCTCTGTGGGACGGTAGTAGTAAATCAAGCCATAGTTCTTACAATGACACAGGCGATCATAGGGTAACAGGTCTTTGTAGTACTCATCCACCTGGTTCCAAATTTCCACAATCAGTGCATCCGCCTGCTTGCGCATTTCCTCCATATCGCCTGCCACACGCGTGGTGGTCTTTTTATGCATCGTATGGTTAATCTGGTGCTCCTTAAAGATGTCGTAATGTACTTTCACCTTATTGATAGCGGGATTATATATCGGGAAACCGCCCATCTGCGTACGTTTTTGTTCGCCATTGATAATATTTTCGCCCCACACCAACAGGTCCTCCTCGCTACTCAAATCAGGCACAATATGGTTATTGGGGTCCAGACCGTACAACTCTTTCTGCTCCCGTTTGATTTCTCCACGAATAACCGACATATTTAGCACCTGAATAAAATGCGAAATATACATTCGCGCGTTCTGGACCACATGGCGATATTTCTTGTTGGCAGCCACACGCGACTGAAAATTATCGTGGTATTGCATTACCATATTCTCAAACTGCATCAAGAAACGTTGCGCTTCACTCAAAGTCTTGTATTTCAGCACTTGTTCCGTGAAGTCCGCCTCACTGGCACGCTGCACGGCAGTTTGCAATGCTGCCAATCGTGCTTGGTCTGTATTGGGTAGTCGTCTGTATGGCATAGCAATAAAAATTTAGTGATTCTGAGTGTATAAAAGTAATGTGGATATAAGGAGTCTGTTACATGGTGCGCATTACGAGTTTCTCCGCCAACTTGCGCAACTGCTCCGTAGCATCGTTTTGCGGGAGAGCATTCAATTGCGACAATGCTTCGTGGGTATGCAGTTGCATCACCGTCTCGCACACCTCGCGTGCACCTGTGCGCGTATATATATCGGTTACTGCCTGTATCTTCTCGTCCGATTTATCCTGTGTCTGCAACCACTGTTCCAACTCCGCACGGGTCTCGTCGTCGGCACGCTGCAGTGCCGTCAGGAGCATATAGGTCTTTTTGTTGCAACATATATCGCCACCGATGGCTTTGCCAAAGGTTCTCGGGTCGCCATAGACATCTAATATATCGTCCTGTATCTGGAACGCCAAACCTATATTGATTCCGTATTCGTACAGGGCTTTCTGCTGTGCCGCATTTGCCCCTGCAACATATGCCCCTATTTGCAATGCCGTGGCCAGTAGCACCGAAGTCTTGAGACGAATCATCTGCATATACTCCTCTATTGACACTTGCTCACGCCCCTCAAACTCCATATCGTATTGCTGCCCCTCGCATATCTCCGTTGCCATCTTGTTGAACAGCCGCAGCGTCTCCGACAAGCGATCGGCAGGTACCCTGCTCAACAGCGTATATGCCTCTATTACCATCTGATCGCCCGAAAGTATGGCAGTATTATCATTCCAACGCACATGTACCGTCGGTCGCCCACGGCGGATATCCGCCTTGTCCATTACGTCATCGTGCAAGAGTGTGAAATTATGAAACACCTCTATTGCCAATGCGGCGGGCAACACCTTTTCTTCCTTGCCGCCGAACATCTCTGCGGCCAATAGTACCAACCGCGGGCGCAAACGCTTCCCCCCCGAAGCGAGGGTATATTCTATCGGCTCGTACAGCCCATACGGTTCCCGCTTCCAATCCAATGCGGCTATGGCTTTCTCTATATCAATCATATCACACATTCTCAATGATGTCGGTCAACACTTCCTTGATATCCAATCCTGCAGCACACACCTGCTGCGGAATAAACGATGTGGCAGTCATACCGGGCGTCGTATTGATTTCGAGCAGATTGATTGTCCAATTGTCGGTCAGAATATAGTCGGTGCGGATGATACCGTGACAACCGAGAATATCATATATCTGCAACGTAAGTGCCTGCACCCGGTCGCGCACTTCGTCGGGAATACGTGCGGGCGTTATCTCGTCGACCTGACCTTTGTACTTGGCATCGTAGTCAAAAAACTCATGCTTCGTTACCACCTCCGTTATCGGAAATGCCACAGACTTAGTCTTAGTTTTATATACACCGCAGGTAATCTCCACGCCTTTCATAAACGCCTCGCATATTACCTCGTCGCCTTCCTCAAAAGCCCGCTGGATAGCAGGCGTCATCTGCTCAATGGCCTTCACTTTTGTGCAACCGAAACTCGAACCGCCTACATTGCTTTTTACGAAGCACGGCAATCCGATTTTGTTTACAATCTCCTCATCTGTAGGACGTTGCATATTCTTGCGCAACAATATACTCGGTGAAATACGAATACCGAAGTCTTGCAAATAGTGGTTGCAAGCGTATTTGTTAAACGTAAGTGCCGCAGCCAACACACCACAACACGAATAGAATATATGCAGCATATCAAAATAGCCCTGCAAACGCCCATTCTCGCCCGGAGTACCATGAATCGTAATATAGGCATATTCGAATTGCGTCTTTGTCCCGTTGTAGGTGAAAGAGAAATCGTTTTTGTCGATAGGCGCAGCAACGACAGTTTGCCATTGTTCGTTTTCAAACTTCCATTCTACAACTGCCTGCCAATCACTTCCCCGAAGAGTAACAATCGTGATGTTGTAGCGTTCTTTGTCCATAAAAGAGTACAGTCCGACTGCGCTACGCAGCGATACCTCATGTTCCGAACTGTCTCCGCCTGCCACTATGGCGATATTGCGTTTCATTTGTTTACATATATATACTTCAGCCTGCAAAGTTACGCTTTTTTTCTTACATATACAAGATACACCCCATTTTTGCAATCCGCCATATTATAGAGTGCACCATACCATACATAGTTTCCATTTAGACGTTACTGACCAAATAACACGTTATCAAACACTTACACTCGCTTAGCAGTAATACAGGTCGGTTTATTTCCCAATCGGGCGGCTATCACATACCACTCGCCTCCATCGCGTACCTTCAGTTTCTTTTTCAGTTGGTCAGGCGTGAGAGGATAGTTGCGGGTTATTATATTGCATTGACGCAAAGGTTCATCGGGGGTACATACCTTCCACACGCGCCCCGGAAAGTTCACAATCAACTCATCTGATGTATATAGGTGAGTATTGGGCGATAACTTGGCTATTCCATAATATTCACTCACGTAATTGTACAATCCGGTTTTGAGTACAGCGGCATTAGGTTCGTAGATATAACACCGAATATCACTTGCCATTGCAGGTATCGCACGTTGCTCGGCATCATGGCTGACAGACAACGACTTGTAAGTTTCCCCCGCCTGCCATTGGGCAGGCAAATCCACAGCGGTCAATTGCCTGTGGCTATAAGCAGAAGATAGCAATAGAACCTCTTTTACCTCATTCTCCACCGCCACTACATAAGTATCCCATACCATAGCAGACAAAGCACGCAGAGCCGCAGTAATATCAAGCATCGGGCTGAGTTTGAATAGCAACACTTTTGCTTTTTGTTGCAAAAGCGGTAAAAGCGTTACCACATTGGGTTCACAATCCTCCAAGCGAAACACCTTTCCGCCGTTGCGGTTGCGCCGTGCGGGGTCAACAAAGAGCAGATCGCATGGCGTCATATCCGCCAAGTAGGACTCGGCTTCTGCATTATGTATCCGTATATTAGGCGCATACCGCCCGAAATTATGTGCGGCAATACGGCACAACTCCTCATTCCGCTCTATATAGTCCACCCGACTGAAAATCTGTCCGAAGAAATATGAATCCACACCATAACCTCCCGTTAGATCGGCGCAAAACACATCCGGTTTATGCAACAACGGGTGTGTAGAGGCAAGCATGGTTTTATAGCGTGCAGTAGCCTCAGAAGAGCATTGTTCGCACGACAATCGAACAGGATACCACCAATCGTCCAAATTAGCAAACACCGGCAGTTTACGGGCAGTACGCTGTCGTCCGTCCACCTGCTGCAACATAAAACGAAAGTCAGCATCCGACATATCCGGATACCTGTTTCGTTGCAATGCCATTTGTTCTACATCTATCATACCCAATGCGTTCTCGGAATAGTAGCGCAAAGGTACACAAATTCTACAGATTGTACAAATCCGGTTATGAATTTATTGTCAGAAGATAACATCTCGGACATTATAACACACAAACGTCTGATAAACAAATTCTATGGTGCAAGATAGAATCTGTTTATCAGACAATCGCTGCTATTTTATAAGAGACTACTCCACTTGCATGGAGCGGCGGATGGCAAGTTCCATGCCGCGGATTTCTGCGAGTTCGCGGAGACGACCAAGGAGGGTGTAACCCGGGTTGGTGCGTTTGCCTTGGGCAAGGTCGTCGCAGATACAATGTCCGTGGTCGGGACGGAGAGGAATAGCACAGCCGCGTTGTTGCTCCACCTCGTGCATGGCGCAGAGAAACGCATAGGTATCGAGGTCGCCCTCAAACGTCCATTTCTCATAGAAATCGCCTTCCGGCGTCTGACTGACAGCGCGCAGGTGGACGAAGTTGATACGGTCGCCGAAACGATGCATCATACCTATCAAATCGTGTTTTCCCGCTCCTCCGAAAGAGCCTGTACAGAGACAGAGTCCGTTGCTTTTGTTGGGGACAGCGTCTATGAGGGCTTGAAAATCGTCCGCCGATGACAGGACACGGGGCAAACCGAGAATCGGCATCGGGGGGTCGTCAGGGTGAATGACCAACGCTATCCCCACCTCGTCTGCCACAGGGCAAACCTCGCTCAGGAAGAAGACAAGGTTTGCGCGCAGGCGCGAGGCGTCGATGTTCTTATAACGCAAGAGTTGCGCACGGAACTGCTCCAATGTGAATGATTCTTCCGAACCAGGAAGACCCATAATCATTGTGCGTGTGAGACGCTGTTTATCCTCCTCGCTCATTTGCTCGTAACGGGCACGGGCGCGGGCTTTTTCGTCGTCGGTATATTCGGATTCCGCTCCCTCGCGACGGAGAATATACAAGTCGAAAGCGATATATGCCGCCTTCTCGAACATCAGTCCGTGGCTTCCGTCGGGAAAGATATAGTCGAGATTCGTACGCGTCCAATCGAGAACGGGCATAAAATTGTAGGTAACCATACGGATACCGCACTCACCCAGATTACGGAGGGTCTGTTTGTAGTTTTGTATATAGGCGAGATAGTCTCCCTCTTGTGTTTTGATATGCTCATGTACGGGTACAGACTCCACACCCGTCCATTCCAAACCTGCCGCCTCTATTTCGGTTTTACGGCGTTGTATCTCTTCTATGCTCCACACCTCGCCATTAGGAATATGATGCAGAGCGGTAATAACACCTGTGGCGCCGGCCATACGAATATCCGCCAAACTGACGGGGTCGTTGGGTCCGTACCAACGCATTGTTTGAATCATTTTGTCAGCAATTTATGCTAATTATGAATTATGAATTAAGGGACATAGTATGGTATAGTATCAGTAATCACCTACTAATCACCCACTAATCACCTACTAATCACCTACTCTTGTCAGGTAGATGTCATAGGGGAATCAGATAGAGAAGATATCGAAGCCACCGTCCACAACGCTCAAGACACCAGTAACGAAAGATGATGCCTCGGAGATGAGATAGTGGATGGTACCACAGAGTTCTTCAGGTTCTGCGAAACGTCCGGCAGGAGTATGGCGAATGACATCCTCTCCGCGCGGAGTGAGCGAGCCGTCAGGGTTGGTGAGCAATGCACGGTTCTGGTTGGTAATCAAGAAGCCCGGCACGATAGCATTGACACGGATACGCGGACTGAACTTCTGCGCCATCTCGGTAGCCATATACTTGGTGTAACTCGCGATAGCCGACTTAGCACAGCCGTATCCGAAGACGCGGGTGAGAGGACGCAGTGCCGACTCGGAACAGAAATTGACAATAGCCCCTTCTTTCTTCTCACAAAGGACAGAGCCGAGTACTTTGGTGGGCAGGATAGTGCCGAAGAGGTTCAGTTCGACCACCTTGCGGATAGCCTCGTCCGAAGCATCGAGGAACGTCTTGTCGGGTGCGATATTGGCTGCAGCCATATTGCCTCCTGCCGCATTCAAGAGAACGTCGATAGTGCCAAAGCGTGCCAATATATCGCGCTTGTTCTGCTCTAAGATATCTGCGTCCAAGACATTGGTTTTGAGGAACATAGCCGGTGTGATAGCACTCAGTTGCGCCTCGAAATCCTTGCCTGCTTCCTCGTTCATATCGAGGATAACCATGTGCGCGCCCTGCTCTGCGAGATAGAGCGCAATCGTCCGTCCAAGGACACCGCAACCGCCCGTGAGGACAACGACCTTGCCTTTGATATCAAAAAGATTTTTCATTGTTATGAAGAAATATAAAAACGTTAATTATCGTGTAATTAGTCGTTAATTTTTACTTGATGATTTTTTTGCCGTTGAGAATGTAAGTCCCTGCGGGAAGAATATCAAGATTTGTGCCAACGTAGGTACCAAGAAGGGTGTAGATACGGTTGTCGGGTTCGGCAATAGCCGTATTGATGGCTGTCGGGTTCTCGGGTTCGGCTTTCTTCGGGTGAATGGTGATACTCTTCAGATAGAAGCGTTGTTTTGCTGCCGTGGTTTGATTGATGCGAATGGTTGTAACCACGCCTGCGGGTTTCCATACACAATCCTCAAATACTTTGTTGCCTGCGGAGAGAGGGAAAGCAGCGGTATCTTCAGTGAGTACATTGATTGCCATGAAGCCATCCGTGCCTTCAGTTTTGCTGTACATAGCGGCAGTAATGACAATAGAATCCACCTCGGTAGGATTCATCAAAGTAAAATTCAAGATACCTTTTTTAGACTGTGAACCAAATTTCGCACCACATCCTTGGCGTGCAGGAGAGACGTTATCACGTACATCTATAGAGGCTACATATTCCGTAGCATCTGCACCAAAGATAGCCTCAACGGATTTTACATAAACGGAGGCACTATCTTTATCCGTAGCAGAATACTCTACAAAATTGAGGGTGTACGACTGGGCAAAAGCCATAGAAGACAGCAGCACGGCTGCCATAGAAAGAAAAAGTTTTTTCATGTTGTTATTGTTTTATAGAATTATTTGAATCGTTTGTTAGGCATAGGCACGCCGAAAAGGGTGTACTTGGTGCCTGCACGAAGGATATAGACTTGTCCGTTCTCTATGATTTTGTTGGCGGGCAAAACCGTGGTTGTTTGTTCCAGTGCTTCCGGCAGCGCATGTTCGCCCCAAAAAGTAAGAACCAACTGTGGTTGGGCAGACGCTTCACGCGAATAGAAGGACACAGCATCGTTGGTTTTGGTGAGCGCATGCAGTTTGAACGACGGTGTTTCGGCGTGGTCAATCACCCAACGCGTAACATCAAACGTGTACACACTGTCCGCCACGAAAGCGTGTTTATACGACGCAAGACGGTTGTATGTACTTTTCCAACTGGCATTGGTGGCACGTTGTGCGCCTGTGAGAGTCTCGTCCCAAGCGGAGTCCTCCACACCCGAAACAAGCAGATTATGCGGTTCGCCGTCGGTGGTGGCACACACGAGACGCAACTCGGCTTTCTTGAGGTATGGTATCAGCGACTCCACCTGCGAGAGGTCGAAACGCAAGAAAGATTCGCGGCGTTGGTTCTCCGTACCATAATAGCGCACCAGAAGTGTCGGTTCGTTTCCGTGGGTGTCTTCCTGTTTTGCGCCAAGCGTGATATATGTATCGGCAGTAGGCGAAAACGCACACTCACTCTGCACGTCCTGCGGGCAACGCGAAGTGCCGTCAAAGAAGTCTATCAGCCTATATACCTGCGAGTTAAGTTCCTCCATATAGCGGGTCATATCGGTGTATTCCTCGCGCTTGGCAGAAACCATTCCTTTGTTGGAATTGTTATTGTCCATAAAGCGGAAATACTGCCAACCGACAAAACACGGATTGTGTAACAGTTGCAGGCATGTATTCTGATACCAACGTCCACGGTCGGTCTGATTGTTGACATACCATCCTGCGCCCTCCTGCGTTCCCGAAGCAAAATGAATATCCTTGATATAGAACTCGGTTACGAGACACGGGTGGTCGTTTGTCCATGTCGTGCGTGCAATCTGATTATCGGGGCAGAAATAGTCGTAGAAATTTACCGACGTAACATCGCAGTACTTATGCGACATATCCACCACACCTTGTATGCTGCGTGGCACACCATGCAGACGACTCCCCAGAATCAAGTGGCAGGTATCGACAGCACGTATCGCCCTCGTAACCACACTATAATAATGCTCTGCGAGATAGACGGCATACGCCTCTTTCTGTGCTTTCGTAGCCTTGCCCTGTGCGGCTTGTGTCATATCAACACCATTGCGCTCCGCCCATACGACAGTACTGTCATAAGTAGGGTCGCCTGCCGAAAGGGTAGAGGCTACCAATGCCAACTGACGGTCGTTGAAAGGCAGTTCATTATCTGTGAAATAACCGAGAAGGTCGCGCTCATGGCTATAAGGAGAGAGATTCTCCTTGGCTTTTGTGTTGCAGAACGTCTCAAACTCAGGGTCAAGCACCAACAGATAATTGGTGTTGCTCTTGATATTATCGGGCGTAGCGTAATAGTTGTGGCGCACTTGACGATACGAGGCATAGAAATTATAGCGACGCGTGTAAGACATCTGCCCATAGTTCCAAAGATTATTGCTATTCTTGGTCTGTGATTCAGAAGCAATAAAGTTGCCCGTTCCGTTAAACCCGTTGCGGCGAAGTATATCGTAGTCATCTTGGAGGGCATTGGCATCCAGACTCGTTACCGCCATATTGATTCCAGCGTATCCGTCGGGGTCGATGAGCCACCAGCGATTATCTATCTTCATCACATGATAATAGCCCGTCGAGTCTGCACGCAAATAAGCGCATGCCCCCGTGCGCGTAAAATCGGACGAAGCGTCATCAACGGGAGCATAGCCCGTGAGCGAAGAGACAAGGTCTATCTTATAACTCCCCCAGCCCCCGTTGTACGAACTCTTGGCATTGAGTGTAGCGGCAGAGAGTGTCCCTGCCAATGCTACGCCCAAAAACAAACATGCGCTTATCTTGCCATTCATAGTTATAACTCTGTTCCGAGAATACTATATGTGTTGTTACCGCGACGGATAATCAGTTGCCCGTTCTCGATAGTCTTAGTGGCTTTCGTGTTGGTGCGAGTATTGTGGATAGCCGTCTGTTTGCCTACCACATCTTCCCATGTATAACCTACGCGAATACCATCGAGGATATAAGGCGCAATCGAATTGGCTTTGCCCGGCTCGCCGCCACGGAGGTAGAAACCGCGCAAGGAACCCATCTCTTTGCCTTTGCTCGACAGACGATAAGCGTCCTTACCGTTGGGGTCTTTCTGATAGAGATTTGCTTCGGCAGGTTCTGTGCCCAGATCCGGATTGATATAGAGCCACATCTCGTCGTCGTAGTTGCCTTTTTCCTCCTCAGCGGTAGCACCGTTGATTTTGCCCACATGATATTTCATCACTACCAGATACGTTTGGTCGAAGGTGAAATACGGTTCTTTCTCAGGGTCGGTCCATACAGCCGTGGCGTCCGACGATTTATTGATGCCGAAAGCCACCTCCTGACCGGTAAAAGCATCGCCCGTTACCTCATCCACTGCCTCTACCAATGCATACAGACGACCGGCAAAGTTGCTTGAGTTGGCAGCAGGCTCCATCTTGATAGCCATGAAATAATCAGGGCTGGCAAAATTCACTTCCTGCTTGGGGAACTGAATCATAAAAGCGATATAGATAGTGGTGTCATTGGTAATACCATGTCCCCAGTTTTTGAAAACAGATTGTCCCGACTGTGATTGCGGGGTAAAAAGCAAGGCATTGCCCATGCCCGAACCGGCATATCCGTCGTATGTCAAGGGCGCGTCGGTAATAGTGAAACGGGTAAGTCCCGAATTTTTGTTTGCTACCGAACTCCAACCGGTTACGCCATCAAAGTTATCGGCAGACGTTATGGTATCAGAGATAAGTCTGCTACCTGCTTCGTACTCAAAATACTCCTCAAGAAGTAAGTCCTGAGCATTGATACTCAGTGCCATAAGGGCTACTGAAGCCAAAAAGAAAATCTTTTTCATAATATTATATTTTTATGTGTTATATTTGTGTCTTCGAGGTTAGTTACGTTGCCCTCTGATTCACAATTATCAATACCCCGGATTCTGCGGGAAAGTATGCATAATATCGCGTTGAGCCTGTGGTATCGGCCAACGATTGTGAAACTCGCTGACATTGTTACGGATAATCGTGTCGCAGTTCAGTTCGCGATTGAAACGCTCGCTATAGACATACTCGCCGCCATGTTTCTGCACTTGTTTCACCAACATTTTTTCGCGCTTGAGGAAGTTCCAACGGTCGCCTTCCATCGCCAATTCACGTGCCTGCTCGTCGGCAAGCATAGCAATGGTAATCGGTTGATTTTCAGCCGCATTGCCTGCTCGGGTATAGGTTTTGTTGTAGTAATATGCTGCCGAATCTTGTCGCCCAAGATGAATATAGGCCTCGCAACCGAGGATATACGCATCGGGCAGACGATAGACAATAATATCCTTAAACGACTGGTTATCAGTCGGCGAAGCCTTGGTATAGGAATCGTTATACTTGGTACACATCGGGTGTACATTCAGGTACTGCGATTGGGTAGTGGCAATCAATGTATCGCCCACATGACGTCCACGAGGCAGGTTATCGGGATTGTTATAGGTCCAGGCTGTCTTGTAGTAGGCAGTATAACGTGTGTCATGCGCTTGGTCATAGAGGCTGAGCAAGTATTGGTTCGGGAAGATACGTCCCCACGGGTAGCCACCTGACGCATAATCGATTAGCATACCTCTCTCCTGATTGTATTGTGGTGTACAATGGATACACATACGGTGTCCGCTGTTGGTGTTTGTGGTTGTATTGGTAAACCAACCGCCGGTCGATTTGCTCCATTGCGAAACCAGTATCGCCTCCGAATGGTTCAGGTCTGCTGCGTCAAACACTTCGCGCGGGTCAGACAGCAACGCATATACCCCACTCTGCTCTATGGCATTGATTTGGTCGGCGCACTCTTGCCACTTACCTTGCCATGCAGCCGATTTCGCGCGCAGCAGACGTGCCAAACCTTGGGTAAAACGACCGGGCTGCGTGGTTGTCCAAGCCAAATGGTCGATAGCATAGTCCAAGTCCTCATCCATCAAAGCATAAACATCCTCCGCTGCGGCAGGGAGATATGCCACCGAGTCGTTTACGTTCTCCGGCGTGGTAACACGTGTCGTCAGATAGATATTGTCGTAGCGTTGTATCAGGCGCAGATAAGCATGCGCACGGAACACGCGTGCTTCCGCCACCGCCTGTATCGCCACCGGGTCAGTCATATCCACTCTGTCCGCAGCGGCTATCACCATATTGGCATAACCAATCATCGCATATTGCTGTTTCCACAGGCGTGCCACACTCGGTGTTGTCGGCAGGAGGTTCTCATAACGTCCGAACTGCGGAATCCCCTCTCCGGCGCGGCAGTAAGTAATGTCGTCGCCGATAAGCATGTTCATCCATAGGATAGTCTCCGAGTCATCGTTGTTGCGGAATATCTCACGGTCTTTGTAATACATCGCCAATACCGCACTCGCCATACCCGCAGGCGTGGAAACGATATATTCACTCGTAGGTTGCGTATAGATTTTCTCGTCCAACCAATCGTGGCAAGAAGTGCAAAGCACCGCCACAAGAACTATATATATAATGTGCTTTTTCATCACTCAATCAACAATTAACATTTCCTAATCCAAACTATTCGCATTAAAAACTCAGGTTCAAACCACCGATGACGGTTCTCGGTTCGGGATAACTGCCCGCACTCGCTTCAGGACTATAACTCTGATATTTGGTGCAGGTAAAAACATTCGAAGCCGTGCAATAGATACGCAGGTTGCTCATCTTGGCTTTCGCAATCAGTTTCTTGGGGAACGAGTATCCCACCGACAGCGTGCGCAGGCGGAAGTATGACGCGTCTTGGTACGACAGCGACGAGAAATAGGTGATGTTGCCGTCTCTCGGACGCGGAGCGGTGTTGCTCGGATTCTCTATTGTCCAATAATCCACCTTGATACCATTGCGCACACCTTTCAAGTCGCCGCCTTGGTTGCTGGAATAGAGATAGTTGTTCTGGCGAACAGCCCCATACACGCCATAGAAATCAAACGATATATCCACGCCGAAGAACTTAAATGCTGTACCTAACGAGGCCGTCCATTTCGGGTCACGGTCTATCACCACACGGTCTTCGGCAGTTATCTTGCCGTCATTGTTGACATCTTTCACACGGATGTCCCCCGGTTGGGGTTGATACGTTCCTCCGTAGTCGGGTATATCGTCGCCGAGTTGCCAAATGCCGTCGAACTGATAATCGTAGTAAGCATTGATGTTATGCCCTATAAACCAACCGTTTGCCTCGTCGTTGAGCAGTTCTCCGTTTGCCCCTTGCGCACCATTGAGAGAAAGAATCTTGTTTTGGTTGTGCGCCCAAATCACGTCCACTGTCCATGTAAAATTCTTTATCTTCACAGGCACAAAGTTCGCCGTAATCTCCACGCCCTGATTCAGCACAGACCCCATATTCACCAATTGTGTGTTGTAACCGGTAGTCTGGTTGATACTCTTTTCCACCAGCAGGTCGGTCGTTTTCGCACGATAGTATTCCACCGTACCCATGATACGGTCGCGCAAGAAACCGAAATCCAACCCCGCATTGTAACTCGTGGTGGTCTCCCATTTGAGGTCGGGGTTCTGCAATTGCCCTGAAGGCAGATAGCCCACCAGCGCATTCTCGTCACCAAACTTCATATAGTAACTGTCCACCAGTCCTTGTGTCTGATACGGAGAGATGGCTTGGTTACCCACCGAGCCGGCAGACAAGCGCAGTTTGAGATTGGTCAACCAATTCACATCCACAAGCCAATCCTCTTGGTTGATACGCCACGCAAACGAACCGGCAGGGAATACACCCCACTTACTATTCTTGCCGAAAACACTCGAACCGTCCACACGCGCGCTTACCGAGAACAGGTATTTGTCCATCAGGCTGTAATTCACACGCCCCATGAAACTGACCAACTGACGCGGAGTGATGGTACGTTTCGTCGGGTTGGTTATCGATGCCGCGGAGATATTGTTATACCCCAAATCATCGGTTGCAAACCCACTCCCGCCGGTGGTAGTCATCGTTGTGCGGATAGACTCTATCGACTGCACCAGTGTTACATTCAGGTGATGTTTCTCTTGCCACGTCCGGTCATAAGCCAAGATATTCTCCAACAGATAATCCACATATCGCGTGTTGGCAACAGACGCCTGTCCGCCTACCGAACTGCCTTTCTCATGCTTCGAATCCCGGTACACGCCTTGTTCTTGATTGCGATAGTTCACCGAGGTATTCAACCGATATGTCAGTCCGCCCCAGATATTCCAATCGAGGTTCAAACCAAGCATAAAACGGTCGGTTTTCTTATCCGAAGTATAGTGTGCATTGTTCCACAGCGGACTCCATTTGCTGTCCGCTAACAGCGAAAGCATATTTCCGTCTTCATCGTACGCACTCAGCAAAGGCGACTCGGTCAGCACTTTCGAGAACTCCGAGTCCTCCGATTTCTGATCGCTATGCACATAATTGGCCTTCATACCGATAGTTACGCGCTTTCCTAATTTTTGCGACACATCAAACCGCGCATTGTAGCGACGATAGTTCGCGGGGGCAATCATACCTTCTTGGTCGTAGAAGCCCAATGCCGCAGACATCTTCGTGCGGTCGTTACCTGTGCGCACGCTGATGTCATATTTCTGTTGCAAAGCAGGCTTAATCATCAGTTCCTCCCAGTTGGTATATCGCTCATCTACAAGGTTCTGATACATATTTCCAAACAGCGAAACATCGTCCTGATAGTCTCCCGTTGCCGTCTTGGTAACAGGGTCATACACAAACGAACGGTTTGCCTCACGCTTCATCCGAGCCCATTCTGCACCGCTGTACAAGTCGAAATTGCGTTTCACCATCTGTGCACCGGCGTACGCATTGAGGTCCACTTGTGTCTTGCCCTCGCTGCCACGCTTGGTGGTAACCAATATCACACCATTACTGGCACGCGCACCATAGATAGCCTGCGCAGAAGCGTCTTTCAGCACTTCTATCGATTCTATATCCTGTGCATTGAAATCGTCTATGTTATCCACCGGCGTTCCGTCCACAATATATAGAGGTGCATTTCCACCCGTCAGCGACTTCTTTCCGCGAATCACAATATCCGATTGCCCACCGGGGCGAGCACTGTTCTGTGTTACCACCACGCCTGCGGCTTGCCCGCGAAGCATCTCCGCCACCGAAGAGGTAGGCACGGCATTCATATCCTCCGCTTTCACCGAAACCACCGACCCCGTCAAGTCGGAGCGTTTTTGTGTGCCATACCCCACTACCACCACTTCGTCAAGGGCTTTCGTATCCTCGCTCAAGACGACAGTCAACGCACCTTTTCCCACTTTCACGCGCTCCGTGCGGTAGCCCATATAACTGATTTCGAGAGTCTGTCCTTCCTGTGCACTCAGTACAAATTGTCCGTCAAAATCGGTTATTGTACCCTGCGTAGTCCCCTCAAGCACCACAGACACACCGATAAGCGGTTCGCCTTGTTCGTCGCGTACCACACCCGTTACGTCCGCCCATGCCCAAGCAGAACACATCACGCACAGTATTATTCCAAGAAATATCTTCTTCATATTACTGAATAAAAAGTATAGTATTAGTATTTAGTATCCGTTACTTCAAACCACGCTGCAAAATTACGATATATTTTGCAATATCAGTACAAATAAAATTCAAAATAATATCACTTTTGTACAAATTATAGTATGATATATCATATTGTTATTTCCCATTCTATAACCGTTGATAAAAACATACTACATTCGGTGCTTTTTCGCCCGCCTTCCCCACTGATACCGCCCCCCTCGCACTTACTACATGCCCGTCAGCAATCTTCCACGAAACCGCTTTATGATATACTTAACGTGAGTTCGAAATAACGAAAACCTATAACGAACAAAATATTGCTTATGGCGCAAGATGCGCCACGATTGGGAAACAAATACACGAAAAATCAAATCAAAAACAGGCAAATACATATATGTGGGTAGTATATGAGTAGTATCAGGGTAGTATTAAAGTATTGAGAAAGTATTCATATGTATCGGTTATGTATCGGTTATCCTACACGCAGGTCGTGAGGAGACAGGGGCAAATGGAAGAATTTCAGCAAGGGATAGGCAAGGGATGAGCAAGGGATAGAGATGGTACAAAAGAGGTATAAGAGAAGTTAGTTGTAGTGGAGTGGTAGGGGAGTTGTAGAGGAGTGATAGGGGGATAGACTGTAGATATAACATATATCGATACATATAATATGGAAATACCCTATCCTTTTCACTCTGCAAAAACACCAGTTTGCATTTTTTACCGCCATTGTTTGCATATTCCATAAAATTACACTAATTTTGCATGCAAATACCGTTCTGACTGCTGTACGATTTTGCTATTATGAAACACCTATTTCTTACCTGTCTTTGCTTTTTCTCCCTGCTCTCGTTTGCCACTTCTGCAACGCTGGAGCGCTTTGGTGTAGCCGATGGATTATCCCACTATAGTATCAATGCATTCTATCAGGATGAGTACGGACGCATGTGGGTGGCTACTCGCGATGGACTCAACTGTATAGCAGGCAACAATTGTCGCATATTTCGCGGGGATGAAAATACCAATCTCCCCATTACCAACAATTATATTCACACCGTCTGCGGAGACCACAACGGACATATTCTCTTCCGTAGTGGCAGTAGCGTTCTCCACCTGTCTCTTGCCACAGAGCAAATCAGCGTTGTTGATTCTGCGCAAGCACAAGCACTCATCTACGGCTATGGGCGTTTCCTCATCGCCGCACGGGATACACTCTTCGCCTACAACCACGACACACTCTCCACGCTGTTTCCTCTGCCCAAACCCATCGCACTCTACGAGTCGGCAGAACAAATCATTGTGTCCACCAAAGACCAAGTAGGTATCTACAACACGTCGGGAACACTCTTGCAACACATCAACATACCATCGGTCGTACATATATACCGCGACAGCCGTCAAAATCTGTGGCTGTGTTCACGCGCCGACGGACTTTGGTGTCTCCAACCTACGGGTGAACGACGACACATCATACAATCTACCGACGTGCGAACCATCATCGAAGACCAAGATGGCAACTATTGGGCAGGTACATATAGCGGACTCATTCACATCGCAGGTACCGACCTTCGCTGCACACCATTCAACTACACCACTTCCGACAACTATCCTTTCTCTGTGCGCGCCATCACCTGCGACGAGCAAGGCACATTGTGGATTGGCAGTTTCTTCGGCGCGATACATCTCTACAACCCGCGTCATGACGTCTATACCTACTACGGTGCAAACTCCGACAGCCAACGCGCGCTCAGTTATCCCATCGTGAACAGCATTGTTGCCGACTCGCAGGGTATTGTCTATGTCGCCACCAACGGCGGAGGACTCAATCGGATTCTGCCCAATGGTACTATCGAGCATATTCACATCGACCGCACTACACCCGAACACGCTATCAAGTCGCTCTATTTAGACCAACCGCGACACCTTATATATATGGGTACGCACCAGGGAGGACTTGTCACGATGGATACGCGCACCAAGCAAATCCGACGTTTCACCGCCGAACAGGGTTTCCTGCCCGACAACCGCGTGCGACAATTGGTAGCCTATGGCGATACCCTCTTCTTCTCTACCGAGCGCGGAATCGGACTGCTCAACAGGGCAACAGGACAATTCCAAACCTTAGACTCACTGCCTGTGTCCGGCGAGTTATCACACCTCTATTTGCATGGCTCCACACTCTGGTTCGCACGCCAACACACCACCTATGCCTATCATATAACCAACCACTTGCTCACCACCTACCCTATTCCCAAACCGGTACACGTGTTCAGTTCTGACCTTAACGGCAATCTTATCGCAGGCACTATCGACGGTATATTATCCTTTGATACTCAGTCAGATACATGGATATTACACCAGCAACTCAACACCTGCTTGGACAGCCATAGCGTGATTGATATTCTCACCACACCGCAACACTATATCATCGCCACTTCTATGGGGCTCACACTCATCTCCCCCGATGGAAAAACCGTCCAACACCTAAATGCCAAGACAGGATTTCCGCTTGAGATACTCACCGAACAAAGTCTGTACGAAGACCAACATGGTACCGTCTTTGTCGGAGGTATAGACGGTATGTGTTGTTTCCGCACCGAAGAAGTGATGTCTCTCCGAGAGAAAATGCACGTCTTTCCCACCGAAATAACCATACGAAACCAAAATGGAGAGGTACGCACCCTTACTCGGAGCCTGCCTATGTTGGACACATTGCTACTTCTGCCCGACGAAAAAGTGCTGACGATACATTTCGGGAGTAGCACCTATAGCAATATCCTACGCCCGCAACTCTATTACCGATTAGAAGGATTCGATGCCCAAACCATACCGGCGTCCAGTGCGCAGAGTGCCACCTATACCAACTTGGAGCCGGCAGAATACAATTTTCACCTCACCGATTCCATCGGCGATACATATCTGCTGCATATCATCGTACAACCACATTGGTACGAAACATGGTGGGCAAAGACACTGTTTATATCTCTCGCCGGTATCGCCGTGCTTATTTTGGGCTTGTATATCCTACGCCGCACCATGCGAAAAGCCAAACTGCGATTAGCCGAACAAGAAAGACAGATAGCACAGAAAAACGAGCAACTGCGCAAAATGCAGGAACGCTTGCAAAATGAACGCTTCCTGTTTGTTACGCAGATACAGACCATCATCGAAGCACACCTCAATGACTCCGACTTCGACATCAACAAGTTGGCACGGGAAATGTGTATGAGCCGAACCGGACTCTACAACAAACTACAAGAAGCCGTAGGTAAAACACCCAATGAACTCATTTCGGATATGCGACTACAGAAAGCCACCAACCTTCTCAAAGAAGCACCGGAGAAATCTGTTGCCGAGATAGCAGACCTTGCGGGCTACAATACCGTCAGTTATTTCATACGTTGTTTCAGCAAACGCTACGGAACAACGCCCTCAGCCTATCGCAAATCTCTCAATTCATAATTTCTATACCATTCAGTAGTGTCTCTCCTTTCAACGACTCAAATCGGATAACAATCCCGTCTTGCGCCTCCACCGTATAGTGCAATTCCACTGCACGATACCTGCCATATTGACGAGTCAGATTGATTGTATCGCCGGGCAAATCTTGCACCCTAACAACCATCTCTCTGCCGCGGAAATCGGTATCAATGGCCTCATTACCAAGGTTATACACCGACATCTGTTCTTTTTCCCGACTCTCCAATTCGGCAAAGTGTAACACCACACGATACTGTCCCGCAGGCACATCGGCACGAAACATCTCCACGCCTACACGCGCAGTCTGATATAGCGGGTCTTGGTCAGTACCGAGTATGTCCACATCGGCAGCAGGCAACTGTCCGTACTTGGTCTTCTTGGTAAACGCTTCACCTCCCACATAGCCCCAACTGCCCTGTGTGTAAGCCTGCTCCGGCTGCCAAACATGCGCACTGTCGTCGGTAAAGAAACAACGACTCCCCATATTCACACGCAGGGGAAGCGACTGAGGTTCAGGCATTTGCAGCATCTTTGTCAGTGTATCTGCCGCCTGTACCCCCACACTGTCATGACGCAACACCGACTGATAATAGAAATAGGTCAGTTTTCGCTGCCTGTCAGAAGTGACCAATCCCTTGCAGTTGTAGTGAGGCAGGGCACCCAAGCGTGCTTCGGAATGGAAATCATTGTAGTTCCATACCGCCCCCCCCGCAAGATATTCACACTGCAACACAAACGACAGATAATGCCGGTGAAAAAGCAATGCATAGTCCATCGAATAGTCGAATCGTTGCGGATACATTGTGCGGATACGCGGGTCGCAGTCAGCACCGAACTCTGTGAGTAACAACGGTTTATGAGGTAATTCCTGATGTACACGCTCCACACTCTTATCCAGTCCGGAGAATACCCCCGAATACCAACCACTATAGATATTCAGTCCTACCACATCGGCGGCTTGGGGGAAACCGTACCGATTATATTCTTTGAAGTTGTCGTGCAGCACAATCATGGTCGGACGCGCAGGGTCTAATGCCTTGAGGTGCGTATTCAGTTGTTGGCACAACGCAGCAGTATGGCGGCAATACAAATCGTGCCGAATGCTGTCATTCCTAAACGGCGGACGCAGCAGTATCTCATTGCTATACGCCCACATAACTACCGATGGGTGATTACGATTCTGCCACACCATCTCATCAACCATTTCGATACAATGCTGTGCAAAAGTTTCCGTCTCGGTAATGGCATTTACGAGCGGAATCTCCACCGAGCAAAGCAAACCGATACTGTCGCACAAGTGCATAATATACTCGCCTTGCGGGTAGTGTGCCACACGGAGGAAATTTGCCCCCATCGCCTTAATCAACTCAATATCTTTACGTTGCAGCGAATCGGGCAACGCATTACCTACACCCTTGTAGCATTGGTGACGACTGCTACCTATAAGTTTTGTCTTCACACCATTGAGGTAAAACAGTCCGTCCTCGCCAAAGCCGTACCAACGCAAACCAAACGACTCCACCACTTCATCCTGCAATCTGCCTTGACTGTCATATAACCGCGCACACACTGTATAGAGATTCGGAGTATCGGGCGTCCACAGAGCAGGATTCGGAATACTCAGTTCCGCCACCGCCTTGCCGTGTTTAACCCGCGATTGAACCGTCTTCAAACAGCCATGCCCGCTGACAGACCACTCCACTCTGCCTTTGCCCTCTACCAATGCTTCCACACGTACCGTGGCTTGCTCTGTAGAAACCGACGGAGTGTAAACATATACACCCCGCGTGGCATAGTGTGTTGTAGAAAAATGCAGAGGCGATGTGGCCGTCAGTACCACATCGCGATATAATCCGCCAAAGAATGTGAAGTCCGCTGACAGAGGCGGAATTTCTGCATTATATTCATTGCTGACCACAATACGCACATGGTTCATCTCACCCACATGGCAATAGCGGGTAATATCCCATGCAAATGCAGTATAACCACCTGCATGATAGCCCACCAAGTTACCGTTTACATACGCCCACGCTTCTTGGTCGGCTGCCCCCACAGAGAGCGTAAACCGCTTACCATCAAGCGTTTGCGGAATATACACCGAGTCGGAATATACATATTGACGACGGCTATACCCCGACGTCTCATCTACGGCATCACTCACATTCCATGTATGGCGCACAAACAACTTATACGTATCGCGCATACCATTCCGCTCCCACGGACGAATCGCTTGTGCCACAATAGGCAAACCGAAAACACACAAGCATAGAATAACGAGATAGACCTTTCTAATCATCATACTTTGCAAAATTAGTTTCTGCAAAGGTACCCCTTTTCGCCTGTTCATACAATAGACCCACCACAATTTGTAGGTTTCTTCTATCCTTTTGAACTATTGTGCTATTTTATAATGTGTCAAAGAACTCCGGTTGGATATTTCACTTGTTCTATCTTGCCGGCGTTGAGAATCGTTGCACCTTCAATAGAAGTGAAAACCACATTAATATGTCCATCGGTAACTTCAATAGTATGGAGCAAGTCAGTGGCACGATAGGTATCCCAACGCAGAGCGTCTGCAACCAAATCATCATTGATAGCAATACTCATCTGACGGCGGGCGAATCCAGTATCCAAGACTTTGTTGCCAAAATTATCTACCTATAGTTAGTATAGTTATAAGGACATAACAAAGCAGCCTATCCTAATCTATAGACTGCTTTGCTATTAATAAGATATGGGATATAAAGTTACTTGACCAAAACAAGATAATTAGTATATGCAGGATCCGTATCTTCCAAAACTATAGTTAGTATATATATACCGGATTGGTTAGGAGAAACAACCCCAAAACCGTCCGATATATGTTGTGTTTGGACATTCACCCCTGCAGGAGTAAACCAAGACGCTATACCATTAAAAGGTTTTTTCTTGTTCGCGATAGTCATAGGTTGATTAGGGGCAACGAGAGTGGGTATATCGGGTTTGTCAGTGGACACGACAATGGCAGGTTTGACACTACAAATAAACAACGAAACACCATCTTCCTGGCGGGTAACGAGCGCTGTATATTCAGCATCGGGGTCTAACTTCTTTTCCGCATAATAATAAGACTGCGTAGCACCGAGGATAGGCACACCATCCTTATACCACTGGAAACCAGAGAAATTGAAATTCCCATTATGCTCAGGGTTGCGGATTGCCAAAACGTCGTTCCAACGCTGTGCAATGACATAGGAATTATAACGAAGTTCCAACGCAAACGGAATTGTAACATTGCCACTAATAGAATCATAGAATGTTACACTTCCATGATACATATTAGGTCTCACCATTGAGTCCGCCGGTATAGGAATATCTATCGTGGTCGGTGAGATCAATTTTTCTTTTCCTACAGATTTAAACAGACTATTGGTAAAATCAACGGAATATGTATCTGTCCACCCCTGTATGAATTGATAGGAAAGTGTAAAGTCGGGATCACCATGACAAGCCATACCCAAAGTATCCATAGTAACCATCAGTTTGTCATACACACGCAGGTTAAGGGTGAGTACACTATCACACCCAGCTTGCGATTTCAGATACAATCTATAACTACCCGTTTCCGAGAAAGACTTTCCCCCTGCCGTAATTGTTTCACCACGCATAATGAGAGTATCTATCGTTTGATAAACGGTATCAGTCATTAGCAAATTAATGGTGACCACGCTATCACACCCTGTAAATGCGCGTAAGGTATAGGTATATAATCCGGTTTCCCCAAGATGTTCAGTATGCGTTTTCCCAACGCTATCCGTATAGGTATAGGTATATTGTGTACCAAAACATTGCTGTACAGGGATTGTATCATACCTTGTACCGATAGCAGGCAATACATTATTGATAATCAATGTGTCCACACAATCGGACAAATGCGCTATGAGTTTTACATTCATCGGGCCCCCCTCCGATGGAAATACATGTGTAGGATTAGCATCATAAGACGTTGTCCCATCACCAAAATCCCACATCACCCAATCAACAGGTTTGTTCGTTTCCACCACACTATCTGTAAGTTGATTGGTTTCCTTTACACAACTCACATTGGTAAACACCACTTTGTTCTGGCATTTTTCGGGCTGCCAATGCCATGTAGCTTTTGCTGCGGGTTGGTAAGGTTGTGCAGACGCTGTCAAACTAAAATAACACGTAGAGTCTTGAGCAAACATCAAGTCCACCTTATAGTGGCATGTATCATTGGGTTGCACCTCAAAGACCTGCTCACGACCAAGAATCTTAGTTGGTTCTGAAACCTTGTACCAACGATAGTTAAATCCGTCAGGTGCTGTAAACTTCAAGTTCTCTGTATCACACGACATGCCGGTAAGTTGTCCGTCAGAACACCCCAGCGTAAAATATGCATACCCGTAATGTCCACCACCTCCACAATCGTAGGTTGTAAGTTGTATAGTGAGTGTTTCTCCGTCATGGTCTGCAAGATTGACTCCCACGGTAGTCCAATCTTTCCAGCGGACTTCACCTGATTTGGTACACGCATTCCAGTCAGCAGCAGCGGCAGCTTTATAATCGAAATCTGCCGATGCACATTTTGAAACTAAACGTCCGTTTTTGTCTAATACTCTGAGCAAGAACCCCGGATTAGGCTTACACCCATCGCCCGGTTTTTCCAATACAACTGCATATTTAAGAAGAAGCACAGGATTGACCGAAGCATCCACATGGAATTTATATTCAATTCGTTCAGCCTCTCCTCCCGTATTCCAGTTGCCGAGGCGTACGGATGCTATCTCACCATCGGGTATAGTTTTCAGACCTCCACATGTTCGAGGATCTGTCTCATCTTGTCGCGTATGAATAGTATGTCGACTCCCCTGTGAAACGTAACCATAATCTACTTTTTTGTTCATCCATGTTAGATTTGCGACGGGCGTTCCCTGTACCGATTGTTCGGAAACATAGCAATTGGTACTATCCAGAGTCAGATAGTCAATGCAATGATTTTTTGGATCATACAGAAACTCTGAAGTTTGTGCAGAGATACTCTTCAAATCATCTTCACACAATGCACTCACATAAAAATCGCATACACCATCCGGAATACCGGAAAGGATAATAGTGGTATCCGAAACCACCTGCGTCTGCCATGTTTTGGTAGCATAGGCATAATATCTAACCTCATATGTCGGACTTGTTCCTTCCCAATCCAAACGGATCTGCTGATTTCCGAGATTAGTGGTTTTTAGCGCCGTAGGCATCGGGCATTTACCACTATGAATGATATTGATATTATCCACACATGCCCCAGGGTTATAAACACTATATTGACTATTCGTCAACCAGATAAAAGCCAAACGATGATGTTTGCCATCGGATGTTATTTTGCTTCGGTATGTTTTCCAAACACCCGACCCACACAAACGTTCCGGCTCACCGGTCTCGGGCAAAACGCATAGTTTAAGGTCATTCGTAAGCGAAGCATTGGTATTATATTCCGCATAGATAGTGTCCCCTCCGAAATCATCCGGGATCCAAGCGACATATAACCCCTCATCCGCTCCTCCAGTATATCCAAGGGCACACCAATCAAAAGAAATATCATACTTGCCTGCACTAAGTGTAATGTCGGTATATGCGATAGCATACGAACTATGCGCAACATACGATGCCGTCTTGTTGGTATCTGCCGAGATATACAGACTCTGCATACCTGTATTGCAGATGGCACTACCGATGTACCATTTATTCGGCACTAATTTTGCGTTTCCCCCGTTAGCCAAGACCCAAGTCTGATTTTGCGTACTATCCTCGAAATCACAAGAGTAAGAAGCCGCAACTTGTGCGCACAAAGATGTTGCCCCTACCAGAAAGAACAACAAGAAAATATAGCGATTCACCTTCATAATCTTATTTACTATTATTTGTTTGTCATTATAAAACAACTACAAGATGCTGTGTATGTTTTTTTCCGTCTTGATATTGCAACTCGGCCAAATAGTTACCCGGTAGACTCGGGGCCGTAATCCAGCCCTCACCATTTGAAACGTATTGCACAGAATACACTTGTCCTAAGGTAGTATATATTTTTACTTTTATGATATCTGCATCCGTAGTTCCTCTACGAACAGGCAGGGGTTGCGCTGTTCTCGCCAATGTGGGGAAAGGAGTAATATCATTATGCACCGTGGGAGTAAAATTACAACTTTGAATAGTAGTACCATCCGAGCGAGTGAGCGCGACACTATATTCGGATGTTATATCCAACGGTTGATACAAGTAAGGTTTAGTTTCTCCACTAATAGGTCGTCCATCCTTGTACCATTGGTATGCCATAAAAGTATATCCACCATTGTACTTACTATTGAGGATAGCAAGTACATCGTTCCACTTCTGCTCAATAATAGAGGCGCGATATTGCACATCGAAATTCAGATCAAAGATCTGGTTTCCACAAGAGTGATGCTGATAAAACTCCAATTGAACATGATAATGATTCGGAGTCGTGGTATCAGGGAAAGGATAAATAATTTTCGTCTGCAGCGTATCGTAAATCATCTGATTGTAGAAAGCATCTTGGGGCGTTGTACTTGTAAAACGAACAGCCAAACTATCAAATCTATTCTTCAGCATATTGTAATCAATTATCAAGTTCCCCGCATCAGCACACAGCGTTGGCAAACTATCCACTTCCACCACGAACTTATCAACGATGTGTAAGGATAGATTTATAATGCTATCACAACCATACTGATTATTCAGATTCTGTTGGTAAGTATCGGAATAAATATAACTTATTCCGTTTAACACATAGGGGATATTAGAGGAACATATTGTATCACTGATATATTGCATAGGACTTTTTTGATGCACCGTTAGGTTAAGGAACGTAACACTATCACAGCCAGCCATATTTATTTTGGAGTCTTGATAGATTCCCGTTTCCGTGTAGGCTTTCTGTGCAAAAATATATGGTTCGCCTTCACATATTGTTGCCACAATAGTGCTATCCTTAGTTTTGATTGACGGAATAACGATAGTATCTAACAAGACGCTATCGCATAATCCTCCACCCAAGACAGCACGCAAAGAGACTAAAATAGTATCTCCATCGGCATTGGTTTCAATCAAAGGATTGTCTACCGGTGTACTTGACGAACCTGTTTTTGTTGTAAAATCCCATACCACTTGGTCGCACACTTCTTGAGTATGTTTCTCATAATCATCATATTTTACCAACACATGACTACGATTGATAAATTGAATAAAATTCCTACAATTTTGCGGAACTTGTTTCCATTCAAATTGTGGTGCCGGATAGCGTGGTGCGAAGTCGGTGGAAAGTTGGTAACAGCAATCAGGGGCATCTTTCATACACGCCATACACGTATAAGTCTCATATCCTGCGTCTGCTTTTAGGACACGATCCGTTCCGACAACAGTTCCTTTCGAATCTGTCCAACGATAGTCGAATCCATCCGGTGCACTAACCTCAATCTGCGAGTTACTACCACAGTTATCGGTTTGCAGAGAAGCAGATACACAATCCAATACATAGTAGGCGTATCCAAAGTGTCCGCCTTGTCCGCAATCAGTTGTGGTTACTCGCACCTTGAGTGTCCGGCCATGATACCGCCGCAAGTCCAAGCCTATAGCAGTCCAATCTTTCCAATAGATATCATTGTATCCCTCCTTAGAGGTTTTATTCCATTGGCTCGCATCATCAAATTCAAAATTAGCCTCTCCGCATGTAGCATCAATCTTTCTATCCAAAGAGTCTAAGACCACGATATTAAAAGAGCATTGCTTTCCGGGGTGACTTGGATCCTCAAAAACAATGGCATATTTAAGAATAAGAATTGCCTGTGATACCGAATCGACAACGAAATTATAGGTAACCGACTCACTCTCACTTCCATTATTCCAGTTGCCCAATCGGACAGATGCCAAATATCCATCGGGAATAGTCTGCAACCCCGGCACACTTTTACCATAAGCATCTCTGCTATTAGTAGTAAGAGGGTCCACTCTGTCTTCTGTCCAGTTAACAGTATGACGACTTTCCATAGCATCTTCACCGAAATCTATCACACCGATCGTTTGCGGGTTAGGCCATACATCCATACCACCGTAACGACATTCCGTATCCGGACCTGTCAAATCGATATAATTGATGCAATGGTTATCCGGACACCAATATACCACATTATTCAAACTGGTATATGCACTAAGTTCAGTCCCACGATAACCACGAATACGTATGCTGAAATTACCTTCTTCGCGCATAGGAATTGCATACGTTTGTATTGTATCCTCCGATGCGGGAATATTTGTAATTTTGCTCCATATTGTAGCATTGGAACTTTTGAATTCCAAATCATGAACAGACGAATTAGATTTCCAAGATACCACTAATGTAGAATCTTCACAATGCATTTCCGTCGTCATATTGGTGGGTTTCTTGATTGTAGCGGAAGCAATCTGGATATTATCAATACATGCACCCAAGCGGCAAGAATCCTCCTCTGTGTTGTTGTTTGCCCAAATAAATGCCAGCGCGAAGTTTGTATTCAGAGAAGAAGAATTGATACTAATACTTGTTTCCGGATTTGCACCATCACCTTTGATTGCGTAATTCTGCCACTTCTTGCTTCCTGACAAAGATTCATACGTATTAGTTCCATCTGTCAGTTTGCTCATTCGAGATAATACATTCCGATTGGTAAATAGCCCGGACGTTTCGCTCACACAATCCAACAGACCGTGTGCTCCTGTATTATCGCTATACATACCAGTAGTGAGCCACTGTTCAGGAATGATACATACATACAACTTAGATTTACTATCATCTCCTATACATTTCCAATCAAAAGAGATATTGTACGCCCCCACTTTGGGAAAACGAATGGTTTGGTATGCTATTATCACATTGGGCTGAAAACCATAGCGCGTAGTAATACCGCTATTGGAAGATATGTACAACGAACGCACTCCATCTGAGTAGGTAGCCCCTCCGACTACCCATTGGTCTCCAGCATTGGCACTATTGGGATTAAGCGTCCACATCTGCTGTATCTCCGCATCATCCTCAAAACTGCACAGAAAAGGCACGTTGATGATTGGTTGCTGCGCCATCAAGACAGAAATAGAGGAAAGATATAACAATACGAATATAAAATACCTACGCATACGCTACTACATTAATAAACTTGTTGAATATCCGCTCCATTGGTACTGAGAATCTCAAATTCTACACGGCGGTTTTGAGCACGTCCTTCCTCAGTCTCATTGGTTGCAATCGGCTCTGTTTTTCCCTTGCCATCAAACTCTATGCGGTCGGCATCAATACCACGCATAATAAGATTAGCACGGACTGCTTTGGCACGACCAATAGACAATCGCATATTAGAAGCATCTGAGCCTACAGCATCGGTATGCCCCGTTATACGAATAGATACGCCCGGATTCTCCCGCAAGAAATCCGCCAAATCACTTAATGCTTCTTCTGATTCGGGAAGTATGACAGTCTTGTTGGTAGCAAAGTAGAGATGGTTAATTTTCACCTTGACACCCTCTTTGATATGCTGCAAAAACAGAGTAATAGTATCTTTGTCGAAAGATATATCCTGCAACAAAGGCATATACCCTGGACATATTGCATTGATAGTGTATTGCCCTGCTCCGAGATCACTTACAAACAGACCTTCATCATTGGTAGCACCATGGTAAAGAATCGTGGTGTCAGCACTTGCAGCAATACGGATATCTGCTTCCAGAACTTGTTTAGTATCAGCATCCAAAGCGTACCCGCACAGAGTATAGACAACCGGTTGTGGCAACGGGTGTAATTGGAATTTCAAGGTGTCACCGAGATCCATATGATGACGATAATTCTCTATTGTATCGCAAGGCAGGAACCCAGACTTGGTTGCCGCCACACGATACGCTCCCTTTGACAAACGAGTTTGTGCCATACCTTTGCTGTTGGTTGCTTTGTTGATCACTTTTCCTGATATCGTTTCAATGACGCTCACTTGTGCTCCGGCAATAGCCTTCCCAGTTTCAGCATTGGTAACTAATGCCAAGAAACGCGGTTTGGGTTCTGCAGGTAAAGGCAACATCTTTTTATCCTTTCGTGGTAATTCATAGAACATTGTTACCTTGACTCCGACCAACAGGGGGTTCAGATACGCATTACGTGCTGACTCTGTAGAAAGGGCAGAAACATACATAACTTCCTTGTACAGATCAGACGGGTCAGCCAATGGCTGTCCATTGAGAACAGAGGTAAAATTAGCAGGTATATCTGAAGCATTATTCTCTATATTGGTGACATTATTGATATTCAGCACTCCATATTCCGCAAAAAGAGCTACCCGATAATGCATAGACCGAGCAAACCGCTGCGCATCCGTCATCTTCCTCTTGTTCTTGATTTGCGGGCGCAACCAACGATCAAGGCTTATGCCTATCTCTGCAGCAACGGCCGCATTCAGACCAAAGCGCACAGATTGCATAGTCTTGTTGGCATTGAGATCATAATTATCCACCAAAGCGTGCGAAGGAATATTATGTAAAGCATCTATCAGCTCATCATCCCTGATACGAGTTGTCAGTTGTCCGGAGAGACGGGAAGTTCCTATCACATTCAATCCCACTTTGCCTCCAAGTTGCCAATACCAATCAGAAAGTTCCATACCAAACATCAATGGTATTTGCACATAGCCAGCCTGCCAATAATCCTGCATTTGATAATCGTAGGCATAGTGCATAGATGCATATTGTGCCACAGAGAACTCACGCACAATATTCCCCAATTGTGTGTGCGAATTATACATCTGTAATTCTGCTCCTGTGGTGAATAAGAAACTCTTATACTGCAATTGATAGCCCAAGCCGACTCCTCCACCTACACCGCCGATAGCCTTCGGTTGAAATCCTAACGGTGGTTCTTTTTCATAATCAAACTTAGTCGGCAAGATAGCAGAATAACCAACTTGCCCCCACATACCTACACGATGAGATATGTCACGCGTCATATAGGCTGCCACTTTTTCATTATGACGTTCCACCTTTGCCAGCAATTCCTGATAATCCCATGCTTCTTGCTCCGGTGTTTTTGCCGGTACAGCGGTTTTGGTATTTTTCTTAGTTTGCTGCTTTGCAACCGTTTTGGACTTCTTGGCAGGAATATTTCGCCCAACGTTTCTTTTTTTAGCAGGTTGTTTGGACTTCGCTACTTTCTTCTTAGAACTATTTCTTTGCGGAGTAGCAGCACATACAGTTGCACATGTCTCCCCTAAGAAAGACAGGACAGGCGTCCCCATCAAGGACAATAAGCACAGAATTATAACTAAATATTGACGTTTCATAGACAGTTCTTGTGGTTTAATCTTTACATATTACACATGGTTTACGCTGTGGCAATTCGAATAATATCGTAGCCTTGATACCTACTTGATATTGGTGTACTTCAATATTACGCAATTCGTTAGACAGCAGTGCCGGAGTCATATAAAATTCCACTCCGTTGTCCGTAGTTTCTCGATATCCGAGTCGCTCACCGGTAGAAGCGTTGCGATGAATATTGAGTATTCCGTAATCAGCATATAAAGCAACATAAAACCTCTGCTTGGGTTTTGGTATATCCGCACCTGTCATAAGGATCAAATCACCCAATCGAAGTCCGGCTTCAAAGTGTGCCAAAATATCAATATTCCACGTCAATGGTAATTTACCACTTGACACGGAAGAAGTCTGAAGTTGATGATTAGGCATATCTTCAAACACACCAATATATCGTTCGTATTCGCCTTTGGTAGTAAGCATAGCAGAGGACTCTGCCTGTCCATAGAAATTGTAAGAGATCTTCGGACCTAACAAAAAATAGAATTTTCGGAACTCTCCACCAAATAATACAGGAATATTCAAGTTAAAGGAATGGCATACATCTCTGCCATTAGTGGCATCTGCAATCAACGTAAAAGGCATCCCCTCCGTATCCATCATATCCAATTTACGTTGTACTCCTGCCATAGAATGGACATTATAAAGATAATACCATTCGACACCTGTAGAAAAAAGGAATCTATTATAATATACTCTATAGCCTACTCCCACATTGACAGCAGCACCAGAGCCTGATTTTATATCAGCCGCATTATTGTCCAGCGACGCATAACCAATAGCAGCATCAACCGATAAAAAATGGTGTCTCTCAGGTGTCAAACGTGTATAAGCGCCTGACACTTGAGAGAAACCCAATAAGATTGCTAAAAGATAGCAACGAGACTTCATTCTGTACTTGTTTATGTTTTCACAAACAGGAATAGCAACCGCCTATCCATTCGGCATCCACAGCAGAATCACCCACTAATCACCTACTCAAGGTATAGTAATGTTATGGAACCCGGGGATACTATGCCCATTTGCGAAAACCCAATTAATTATTTAACTATCACTCTACCCATATACTGCTTACCACTTTCGTCAGTAATCTTAATTGTGTAAAGTCCTGCGATATGGAATCCGTCGATAGAGATATTGCGTCCTTTTTGATGCTCACGTTTGATACAACGTCCTACCATATCATAAACTTGTATCTCAACCTTCTGCCCTTGGAAATTACCAGCGGCAGTAACCGTCTCGCCGATACCAATTAAGTTCGGGTGAAGCGTCAGAGTTTCACCATTTACATTACTGATACCTTGTCCAGCCTCTATTGTTAGAGTATGAATCAATACGTAGTCGCATTGTACATCCGTTCCTTTTACAGAGATAGTATCTATATAAGTGCCGGGTTCGGTGCTCAGCGGATAAGTAATCTGTGTATTCGGATAGAAATAAGGCAGATCTGATTGTTTAATAAGAGTATCTACACGTATAGTATCGCTATCGTAAAACGAGAGATTCAACGTAACAATGCTATCGCATCCCCATACGGTCTTAACGGTATCCATATATGTACCCGCAATAGTGAGTGCCGGATAGCGAGGTGTGAAGTAATAAGGATGACCTGCGCAGCCATGAGCATCCACTTCTACCTTGGTCGGTGCGTTCACTATAAGAACCAGTTTGGTAATACTATCACAGCCGGTAACAAGCGATGACAACGTATCCACATAGACACCGGTCTGATTATACGATATACCATTAAACTCGAATGATGTACCTGAGCAGATATTCTCTTCGAGAGTAGTGTACTGACGCGGAATAACTGTTAGGTTAAGAGTTGTGATACTATCGCAACCTGTAACCAGCGAGGTGGTTTTTCGCTTGTAAACGCCGGTAGAGGTCCGGTCTGCAAAGCCCCATTCGCTGCCAACGGTTTCACCCTCGCAGATAGTTTGATTGATAACTACCTGCGGAGCCATATTATAGGTAGCCGTTAGGGTATAGAGGGTGTCAATTACGTTGCGGTTTGTCTCTGCTGTTGCCAGGGCTACCTTGGTAAACACATTCTCTCCCTCAACAACCTTGTCACCATCGACATAGAACAAGCCCATCGACTCAATGTCCTCAAACTGGCAAGCGGTTTGCGCATCCGATTTCTTAGCAAAATAATTGATATGCACATTACCTATATGAATGCCATTGTATGCGTTTTTGATCGTAGACTCGACATAGAAACCAACCTTGATAGTTTTGCCCTTGTATTGGGTAAGGTCAATGGTAACAGGTTCGTCTTTGACAGCCCTGTTCGGCAGCGAATTGAGTACATAATCACCCTTACCATATACATAGTGAGCATCAGTTTCGTCATTAGAGGTCTCATTATTCCAAATGATAGCGTTCTCACGTTTCCATGTGTCGCCTCCATCGTCAGAGATAACCACCATAAACTGGTCGTCCCAACCGGTTTGTTCAGCAGCGTCTGCTTGGTTGAAATAAGTAAGTGCGACATTGAAGGTGAGCCAAGCATCTTGCGTATCGTTCAATACAATACCCGGCGTCATCAGCCACGATTTCTTGGTCACTGGTTGCCCTGTTTCACCATAACTGGAGTTCAACGGAGCCTGCATATGAGGACCTTCAACACCTACAACCTCCGCAGGGAATGTGCGAGCCCACCCGCTGGTATAGGAACCGGAAGTGATGCGATTGTTCATCGTTTCCCCTGCAAACACATCCTTGGCACGCGTGCCATCCATTGACCAATCAACCGGCAACGTAACATCTTCGATGAACATCTCGTCAAACATCGGTACGCGCAAAGTATTGAATTGCTCTGCCGCAGCCATGGAAACCATAGTAGGAGTACACTGTGTGGCTACCGACCAATAGTAGGTGGTGGCAGTATCCAAACCGGTAACCACAATGCTATTGGTGTTCACTACTTCATTTTGGATAATGAAAGCATCCGTGTTATTGAAAGTAGCATCCGAAGATACATTCACCACAAACTGAGCGTCTTCATCTCCGTCCCAACTCAAAGTAGCACTCGTGAGTGCGATATTGTTTACCTTCAAATTGGTAGGTATCGGGCAATTATTGACGTGTTCGAGAACTATATCGTCAATATACAATGTAGTTGTTACCGAGAATGATTCATATTCAGGATGTGCTTCTATCCAACCTTGTGCATCGGTACGGAAAGCGATGTAATTACCCTTACCTTTCATTCCTGCCAATGGTATTTCGAAGCGTTGTGCCATAAACTCATTGGCAGCCGTAGCAACCGCACCTGTCAGGTCGCGCGAATAAGTACAAGTATCCAAAGCCGCAAAAGTAGAGAGATCATTGGGATCGGACATCACGCCGATGACAATGGTATTCAGTTTTGCACCCTTAGCAATGGCACCCGTTTGCGGATTATATGAACCGGGAAGTGCATAGAACGACAACTGAAGCGTATCCAAATCCACATTCTCCAAGACCGGCATTGCTATCCATTGGTCGTAGTAGTTAGCATAGTTGGAACTTGTGAGTTCTTTGGCACCATTGCCTTCGAAACGTAAAGCCCAAACATCTTTCTGGTTGCTGCTCAATGTGTTGTGTGAATACCAAGAGGTACCTGACGATTTAACCAACCGAGGAACGTGATAGTATGGGGAACCATCTTCTTTACCTACTGCCTTGCCATAAGTTGTACCTACTACCCAACATTGTGGTTGATAATCACTATATGCTTTGGGCAGGAGTACATGCTTTTCCTCATCTTCAAAACTATTGGTGTAACCACCCATAATTTCGGCGCACTCGGTAGTGAACGATTGAGCCATTGACCATGCGTCTGTCAGGTCGCAATCTTGGCGCACACGATAGTAGTAGGTAGTTGTACCTTCCAAGTCTGCTATAGTTGCCTTTTGTGTTGTCAATGTATCTATGAATACCAAGTCGGTTGTACCAAATTCTGTAGTAGAAGACACTTGGAGAATACACGGCACGTCCTCGTCTGCTGCACTCCAACTCAACGTTGCCGAATGTCCTGTAAGATTAGTAGCACGCAGTTTGGTCGGTTTGAGACAGGTGCGTTCGCTGAATGTGATGTCATCAACATACCATTGTCCAGCCACAGGAGCGGAGAACGCCAGATATTGTCCTGCACGTCCTTTAAGGCGAATACCGAATTTCTCCCAACCATTGTCAGTAAGGTTCTTTACCAAATCGGAGGTGGAGACTGCCGCATTCGCATAATAGAACGAGTCAATTGGTTCAAATGTGGCAATGTTGTTCGGGTCAGTCATTGTACCTACTACAAGAGGACGGTTGTCGTAGGAAGAACCCACCTTACCGTCTTTCTTCTGATAGAACGGACGTGCATAGAAGTTCACCTGAATGGTGTCGTAGTCTGCCTTCAATATCGGCATAGCAGCATACGCCCCGAGATGTGTACCATACGTATTGTATAGTTGCAAGGCGCGAGTACCCGTACGCGCAACCACAGCGCCACTTGCACTGCTTGTAGAAGTAGCATCGTAGTTATTCAACAGTGCACCCGGTTGTTGCAATGCTGCCACGGAACCGTCATTACCAACATACCAATTTTGTGGTACTACCATACGAGTAGTCTTGCTGTCTTCGAAGGAGATAGTGTCGCTTGTTGCTACCTTGACATCTGCCGGCGTAACAAATGTGCGACGTGCGGAGGTTGCCCCCAACCCATCAACATCTGCCACTTGAACAAAAGCAAAATACTTCGTATCGGGTGTTAAGCCACTGAATGTTACAGTATTAGCAGTAACTGTTTGTTTCGCCACGATGTCCGCTTCTTTTGCGCTATCAATCGGGAACACTTCTGCACTCTTGGTGAGATATACGTTCCACTTGGTGGATTCGTTGGCATCCCAGTTGAGAGTCAAAGAAGTAGGTGTGATAGTGGTCTTGCCAATGACAGGTGTTTGATAACCTTGCTTCTTCTCAATATACAAGTTATCAATGTACATATCAAGGTTTGTTTCATGCTTTATCATAAAGACCACAAATTTGTCCTTGATACCGGTAGGCAATGGGAATACCACTTGGTCGAAGAGTGCATTCTTGGCTACAGTTACCTTCTCTGCATTCTCGTAGTCCGTGGTCTTATAAGTAGCCAATGTTTGGAACGAATTGAGATCATAATCGGCAGCTATCAAACCTATCTCCAACTCTGCGAACGGCCGTGTTTTGGTTCTATCTATCTTTGCGCTAGCACTTGCAGCCACTTCTGCGGCGCGCATATCGAAACGTATCTGTAACGTATCCGCCCCCATTATCTCAGGCAAAGCAAGATAAGTTGGAGCCCAATACGAATTGTTAATACACATATCAAATGCGCCTGTTCCGGTACGCGCATACATAGCACCATCTACTATAGATGAGTGATATCGTCCTTCTGTTTTGTTATACGCATATAGGCTCGGATGAATCGTATAATAGTTAGAAAAATCGCCGGATTTTCTATCTTCGCGATCCTCTGTTTCCTCGAATCCATAGAATGTACCTACACCTATTCTGAATAATGTACGGAAAGGAACAGCCTCGTCGCTCCACTCACTGACATCACCGGCACCACAGTTGGTACGGACATACAGGTTGTAGTTAGTCGAATGTTTCAACCCCTTAGCAATAAACGTAGTATTTACAGAAGATGCTTGAATGGTATCCTGGAAATCTGCACTTACGAATTGTATATCCCATGCATTGTCAGTAGCCAAATATGGAAGAACTGTTACTTTGACTTCCTCTGCACCGATACTGTCCACTCTGATTTTTGGCACATAGCAGGTAGGTATTTTCTCTACCTTGAAATCATCCATATACACGTCTGTAGTGTTCTTGTAGAATTCAGAGAGAACAATATGTACATTTTCGCCCGAGCAATCTTCCATAGTACGAATAATCTCAGTCCATTCTTTGGAATTAGCCAGAGGATAAACTGTATCTACATATTGAACGGTCTTGAGCAGGCTATCTATATTCGTAACATCGGTAGCATAACCAATCATTATACCATTGGGCGATGCAACAGCAGAAGCAGTCTTCAGTTTGAAAGATAGCATCACCTTGTCGATATTGCCACCTATAGGCAATGTGGCTATGGTCGGACGTTTATCTTCTGCGCCATAACTACTGCTACTAATTTTCCACTGCAGACCGTTACCTTCGTCACCATACTTAGCGGAAGAGTATATACATGGATAGGAGGCTGCCTCGTCTTCATTACCATTATAAAATCTTCTCCAGCAAGCGGGATAGTATTTGCTACCGGATTGGTATCGGTCAAAATTATCCTTATAAGGTAGTATTGCTACTTCCGGACATTCGGTAGTGAATACCGTGCCTTCCAAGCACCATTCACCTTCACCGCCATCACAAAGCGATTTGACATACAAATAATAAGTGATGTTACCATTCAAACCTGTCAATGTATGCGTAGTTCCGTTGATGGTATCATTAATCACATAATCACGGTTGGTTTCCAAGAACTTGTCTTGCAATTCCGAAGTGGTTACCATCACACGATACGTATCATTGATGCCTTTCCAAGAAGCGAGTGCCGAGTTGTTGGTGATATTGCTTAACTTCAAAGATATAGGAGTTCCACAATCGGTAATCGTATCAAATTTGATGTTATCAATAAAGAAGTAATTGTCCTGATTGAATTCCGACAAGAATGCCACATGTTTACCATACTCATGCTGGAAACCCTCGTACTTATTGAAACGTACAATAGATTTATGCACCGCATTATCTGTGTAAGTAATGGTATCTATCGCCGAGAAAGTACCAATATCCGCAGGGTCCGTTACCACACCTACAATGATACTTCCCGCATAATTACCCAAAGGCTCTATATTATCAATAGCAGAAAAGGTATGTGTCTTTGAAGCACGTCCCAAGAACGAAATCTGCAGACGCTTGATACTATCCACATTCACTGCCGGCATAATCGCATAAGCGCCATTCTTTGCCGCATCCGCTTGTGTGCGGAAACGCAAAAATGCCTCACCGGCAGGTGCTGCTTCACCTTTACCTACGTATGGTATATACAGATAGTCTTTAATACCTTTCTTTCCAACCGTCCAGCATGGCATCACATGAGGATCTGAAGAAGCACCACTCGTCTGGGGATCGAAACCCTCTTCAAAAGTGATGGTTCCCATTTCTGCAGCCGTCTGCGGTGCACATAAGGTCTGGAAAGAAGTTACATTCCATAGAGACCGGTCTTCCTCACAAAGCGTCTGAACAGCCACATAGTATTGCGTAGTACTTTCTAAATCCTTGAGTGCAAACACACGATTACTCAAGATAGTTGTATCTTTCAACATCGCAGGATTGGCAAGTATCTTGGTCAAATAAGCCGCCCCCTCCGTATCGGAGTTCAGGCTGTCGGCCTCAATAGGCATTTCCTTCGACAACAGCATACGTACATCGATATTCGCAGAAGAATACATCAGACGTGCAGAATTGTCAGTCAACCGGGATATAGTTGGATAGGCTTTAGGACAAGCCGATTCCGAAATTTCGATATCGTCGATATAATAACTGGTAGTATATGTGAGCGCAGCAGAAGTAGAGAAGACTATATGGTTGCCCATTCCCTCTTTGTAGCCACATGCACCCAAGTTGCACTCTACTTGACACCAAGTATTTCTATCCGGTGCCTGATACTCATAAAGCGACTTAAATGTACTCCAATCGTCAGGATCGGTCATTACACCCACATACATTGCGAGTGTTTTGCTATCACCACCTCTTGCCCAGAACGACACCGTAACATTCTTCATATCCTTGGCATCTATTTCCGGTGTTGTGAACCACGATGGTCCACCGGCAGAAGCCTGTGCATACAAAGACGCCCCGGCATAGCCCGAATAAGAGTAACTGTCTTTGCTCGGTACTGCCGTTGTCGTTTTACCTACATGGATAAAGGGTACGTAACTCGGTTTCGGTTTATATTCATCACCACCATGACGCGTCCAGCATTCCGGGAATGTACTCTTGTCGTATGACGTAATGGCTGTGGTAGAAGCCGTGAGATAACCCTCAAATCCTTGACGTGAAGCCGATGAATTAGGCACCAGTTTTATACATTGGGTCCATGCATTATATACCTCACTCCATTCTTCACCATCTATTGCTTTCAGGTAAACGTAGTACCCCGTTTGCGGTTTCAAGCCATTGATAGTAAATGGATTATTGGTAATCGTACTATCCTTAATAACAATCTTGGAAGCATCTACTTTATCCAGATTATCCGTATCAATCTCATCGGTGGTTACCCAAATCTTCCAACCATTCTCGGATTCGCCTTGCCAAGAGATAGTTACGCTATTGTTACCTGCATCTTCGGTCTTAAATCCAAAAGGAGTAATATTGGTCAGACTCTCGAAAGTAATATCATCCACATATACATAACGTGTCGTTACACCATTATAACAATACTGTTGGAATACGAAGTACTTGCCCATGGAGGCAGACCATTGCGGATTAACACTATAATACTTATCAAACCGGCTGGTTTGAGGAATCGCTATCGTATCCAACCAAGTGATAACGGCATTGGTATCCGTCTGATTAGCCATACCTATACGCAACGTATCAGAACCCGCGATATTATCCCCTTTCTTCGCCCAGAATGAGACCTTCACGTTAGCATAATCATCAATATCCAATGCCGGAGCAAACAATCGACCGGCACGTCCGGGACCGGCACTCTTAAAATAAACACCGGCATAATTGTTGTATTTTGCCTTTGTATTGAGTTGCGGATAAGCGTCTGTCGATGCCACATTCCAACCGGCCGCCATAGTGCCTGCACCAGAGCCATAGTAATCAAAGTCCTCCAAATATGGCAATGCTACTGCCTCGGGTGTGCCTAAAGTGAACTCAACCGGACGACTCCAATAACTATTTTCATTCTCACCACAAGCGGAACGAATATATGCATAATATGTACGTCCCCAATGCAGTTTTCCCGCAGGAATTGTAAACTCATTCACATCATTGAGCGTATCGGTATATACTACCGAAGCGGGTGATGCCAAAGCCGCAGTCAAATCGTTCTCCGTTTTACCGCCATCGGTATCTACCAATATATGGAACGAGTGCATATTGCGCGCCGTCCATTCCAATGTAGCCGTAGAAGATGTAACATCTTTCACGCCCAACTTAGGCACTACGCAATCGGAAAGCACATCTATCGTAACATCATCCAAAACAGGATAAGATTTCATATATGAACTACTGGTAGCCCCTCCTGCCTCGTTCTCCGTCCAACGAATGGCAATATACTTTCCGTTCCCCGTATAGGAAAGGAAATCGGTATAGCAAAGTGCATAACTCTCTGAAGCCGTAGCAAACGAAGCAACTGCTACAAAAGTGGTTAAATCGGCAGGATCAGTCATTACACCGACCGTAACTTCCGTATTCTTATAAGAAGAAGAGTAAACACGCATATAAAACTCCATCTCCAAACCTTGTACTACAGAGTCTTGTACAGGAAACGCAATCCACGCATCACGTCCGAGTTCCAAAGAGTAGTTCAATGCTTGCGAACCACTGTTCACATATTTCTTAGTGGTTTGGAATGTCGGGTAATTGCTTGCCGTAGAGTACACTCCCACATATTTCGGGTATTTGGTAGAAGAAGTACCTATTGTGATTGTTCCCTCCGAAGTCTCAAACCCAAACTTCATCGGCAGTGTTTTCTTGTACGAAGTCGCGAATGGTTTAGCCGCCGACCACTCGCCGCCTTCCGCCTGCACATAAGCATAATATTGTGTGCCTTCTGTCAAACCGGTAGCCTTATAAGCAGACGTAGAAACCTTTGCCTCCACTACACGTTTTGCCGCTGCAATCGTACTTGCGTCATCTGCATTTTCGGTAGAAATCAACACATTATAAGCCGAGGCTACATTATCCCATGTCAACTCCGCACCCGTTGCCAATGGTGCCACTTGAATGCCGCTGACAATAGGTACTGCCGGTCTTTCCTCTATAGTTAAATCATCAATATAGAATTGGTTCGGTTCATCAAATTGGCTCACAAACGCCACATAACGCCCTTCACCCGTGTATGAAGCAAGACTAACCAGCACATTCTCGTATGTTGCATAACGCCACATCTTAACGGTATCCACCGCAACAAAAGTTGTAATATCATCCGGATCATCCATCACGCCTACAATTATCGCCCGTGCGTTCGTCTTATACGAACCAAAATTACCCAACGAGCCCCAAAAACGGACTTGGCACGTACTTATGTCGTCCACATCCATCATCGGTGTAGCCGCATAGGCATAGTTCTTGGCGGCGATATTCGCACCGGAACCCGGAGAAGTCTTGCCTGCAAAGCACAATGCATAGCCACTGCGAACAAAATACTTTGCTGCAGTAGCCGATTGGTTGCAGTTGATATACGGTGTCGTAATAGCCAAGTCGGTACCGAAAGTCCAATCTTTGTGCTGTCCCACTACGGAAGATTGAGAAATATCAAAATTCTCATGATATGGCAGATTCTCAATCGCTTTCATATAGAATGGGTAAGCCCCCCAATCACTGTTCTCATTTTCACATAGAGAACGAACAAAAGCCACATAATTGGTTTTACCTTCCAGATTGGTCAACTGAACATAAGTCTGCCAACCGCTGACAACCGTATCTTTCACAATCAGCCCATTGGCCTTGGCTGACTCGATATCAGTATCATCTATATCAAAAATTTCATCTGTTTTTGCAACGATAATATGGAAATTCACAGCATCGAAACTGGCTAACCAGTTGAGGGTTACCTCGTTTTTATGCATATTGGTTACAGTCATATCATGCGGAATAGTACATTCGGGTTTGGACCGAACAACTACACTATCCAACACAATACCGCGCCCCATATTCTCACTACCTTCAAAGCAGACTTGATAGGTCTTGCCTACACGTGGCAGTTCGACCGTTTCTTTGGTCCACATCTGAATAGGTTGTGTAAATTCCTGCAGAAGTACCCAATTACTGCTTTCCGACACACGATATAAGACACGTAGAGTATCAAAATCGGCTGTCCACTTCATCTGCGCATGATAGTAGCGAAGAATCGGCTGGAAAACCGTGTCAAGATTCATTACCGGAGTAATAAGACGTGTCTTATATCCTTTAGACTCCCCTGTCGTGTTACGAAGCAGAGCACGACCTAACCCGGACACTGCTCCATCCGGATACAACAAAGATTCTCCCGAAACAAGGGGTTCTGTCACCCATTTCTGATCTCCAAACACGCTTTCTTGCGTCCAGCCCGCGGGGATACCCTTCTCGAAACTCTCTGACAAAACAATCGTCTGAGCCCCAATGTTCACAATAATAGCCGCCACGGCTATCAAAAGAACGAGTAGTTTTTTCTTCATACGCTTAAAATTGTTGATATGATAAATAATACTTAATAGCAATCAATGGCCTATCTTTGACTGCCACAATATGTTATATAGAAGACGCTGATTTAATCAGCATCTTCTACCTGAACAAACACTACGAATTTCTATCATTAAACAGGTACACGCCATACAAGACCCCACATCCAGAAGGAAGTGACGCCGAGAATAACGGTAACCCAAACCAATCGAAGATAAAGCCCCGACAGAGCGAAGAATATCCCTATTTTCCCGGGGGGGGTATTCGCCTGTATATGCCTCGTCTAAAGAAAAGCGCACGAAATGGGACTGAGCAGAACACTCAACAGCAAGGGCAGACAACAATACGCCCACAAGGAAACAGCAGAATACAGTCTTGTTCATAACTCGACCTATTTTTACTATGAAACACTATGCGTCCCAAAACGCACAGCAAAGATACGAACAATGTAGCAAATACGCAAATGCAAAACAAAAGAAAACGGCAAAAAGATAACTTTTTTGCATTTTTATCCCCCTTTTGCAACAGGGAATAAATATCTATACATTTTATGCAATCGGTATTCCCCCATACCCCGTTGCATTAAAATAAGGGACAAACAACAGGACGACCGGTTTTATTTACGCCAACCGCCTATTGTTTTCTTCGTTCACGGACAATCAGCAACGCTTCCTCGCGCACTTCGGCAGGCAGTTCGATATTGCGCAGTTGCAGACTGCGCACCCACCCCGCCACATCTTTTTCCTGCAGCGTATCGAACACCTCCTGTATCTGTTCGCATTGTGCAGGGGTATATTGTTCGGCAGGAATACCGGACAAAGCGTCCAACTCCTCGTCGTCGTAATACTCTATCTTGGCATTGGTCTGCAGGAGCGTCTCGCGCTCGCAAACCAAGTGCTGCCCGCAGCACTCGCCGTCTGCTACGTTCTTCTTCGGTTCGGGTGTTCTGCCTTCTTTGGCATCTCTGCGGGCACGTATCTCAAAGGCAATCAGTATCCCGATGCCTAAAAGCACGAATAATATAAGGGGAATTAAGGCTTCCAAGTTAGTTGATAATTTAAAGTTGATAGAAGTTTCAGAGTTGATAGCTTAGAGTTAAAAGAAGTTTGTAAGTGGAAAATTTTAATGGTTTTGTACATACTACTCCCCTACTTAACGATACGGGACGCATCGTCTCCACACTCTCTACTTCTTCCAACTATCAACTCTCCACTTTTAACTATTATTCTACATCATCTTCTTCAATGACCAGATTGTTGATAATAAAGTTCTGCCTCTCGGCGGTATTCTTACCCATGTAGTACGCCAGCAAGTCGCCCACAGCGTCCTCTTTGCGGAGCGACACCTGGTCGAGACGCATCTCCTTCCCGATAAAGCCCTTGAACTCATCAGGCGAAATCTCTCCCAGACCTTTGAATCGGGTTATCTCGGGGTTCTTTATCTCGTCTATCGCCCGCAGACGTTCCTCCTCCGTGTAGCAGTAACGCACCTGTTGCTTGTCCTTGACGCGGAAAAGCGGCGTCTGCAATATATATACATGCCCTTTCTTGACAAGGTCCGGGAAGAACTGCAGGAAAAACGTAAGCATCAGCAGACGGATATGCATTCCGTCCACATCCGCATCGGTAGCGATAATCACTTTGTTGTAGCGCAGTTCATCCAAACCGTCCTCAATATTCAACGCCGATTGCAGGCAGTTGAACTCCTCGTTCTCATACACAACCGACTTGCTCAACCCGTAGGAGTTGAGGGGTTTGCCGCGCAACGAGAACACCGCCTGCGTGCGTACATCGCGGCTCTTGGTGATAGAACCCGACGCCGAAAGACCCTCCGTAATAAAGATACAACTATCCTGCCGCAGATCATCGTCAGCATTCTTTGCCGACTTCACAGGCTTGGTATCATTGAAATGCACCTGACAATCTCGCAGTTTAGGATTGTTGAGCAGGTTCTTCTTCGACCGCTCGCGTGCCGCCTTGGTGATTCCGGCAATGGCTTTGCGTTCTTTCTCCGAGTCCTGTATCTTCTGCAGCATCACCTCTGTTATCTCCGGGTGCTTATGCAGGTAGTTGTCCAGTTGCTGCTTCACAAAGTCATTCACAAACTTATTGACCGACAACCCGCCGGTGGGCGACATGTCCTTTGAGCCGAGTTTAACTTTTGTCTGGCTCTCAAACACCGGCTCCTCTACATTGATGGCTATTGCCCCGACTACGCCATTGCGGATGTCGGTCATATCCATATTCTTATTGAAGAACTCCTTGACCGTGCGCCCGATGGCCTCGCGGAAAGCCGCTTGGTGGGTACCACCCTGAATGGTATGCTGTCCGTTGACAAACGAATGATACTCCTCCCCCGACTGGTTGGTATGCGTCAGCGCAATCTCTATATCCTCGCCTTTGAGGTGAATAATCGGATATAGAGGCTCGGTGGTCATGTTCTCCGTCAGCAGGTCGAGCAACCCGTTCTTCGAACTGAACTTTTTGCCGTTATAGATCAACACCAAACCCGTGTTCAGATACGCATAGTTGCGCATCATCTCCTCTATATAATCGTCTCGGAATTGATAATTCTCAAATAGTCCGCGCGAGTTGTCGGGCGTGAACTCGATGCACGTACCGCGTTTCTCCGTACCCGTATATTCCTGCACATCGGTATCGCTCACAAGATGCCCTTGGTGAAATACCGCTTTGCGCGTCTTCCCGTCGCGAAACGACTGCACACTAAACTCCATCGACAAGGCATTCACCGCCTTGGTACCCACTCCGTTCAAACCAACCGATTTCTTAAACGCCTTGGTATCGTATTTGCCGCCCGTATTGAGCAGCGAAACAGCCTCCACCATCTTACCTAATGGAATACCGCGCCCGTAGTCCCGCACACGCACACTGCCGTTCTCCACCGTAACCTCAATCACTTTTCCTTCGCCCATACGGAACTCGTCGATTGAGTTATCGATAGTCTCTTTGATTAGCACGTAGATACCGTCGTCCGAGTGCGAACCGTCGCCGAGTTTGCCGATATACATACCCGGACGGCGGCGAATATGCTCACGGTCGTCTAAGTGAATGATGTTGTCATCATTATACTCTGTTGCGTTCAAATTGATTTCGTCTTGCGAAGCCATAATCCTCTTTGTTTTCTTTGGAGGCATACCACCCCATAATAAATTCTGCTTGCAAAGTTACTGCTTTTTTTTGAGATATGCAAGCCGCAGCGCACCTAAATACAATCCGGTTGTTCAAAGAAAAACATACGGGATTTATGCAAAATCTACCATGTCAGTAGTCCCGTTTAGCAATTACGGCGAAAAGAAGGCAACGTGATTTATCCTTATATTGTGCTGTATCTCTTGTGCATACTATGCATATTAATTGTGTATCTGCTTTTTTTTCTGTAATTTTGCAGGCAAAACAAACCGACAAAACAATGGAAACAGGATTAAAATACACCGGTAGGCTCATCGTAGATGAAGCACATACAGCAGCGGTTATGGGTTCGGGCGATATGCCCGTACTGGCGACACCGGCAATGATGGCATTGATGGAAAATGCGGCAATGATGGCGGTAAAAGACCAACTCCCCGAGGGAAGCACCACCGTGGGCGGGCATATAGAGAGCAGCCACCTGCGCCCGACTGCTATCGGGCAAGAAGTGTATGCAACTGCCGAACTGACAAAAACAGACGGCAGGAAACTCTACTTTCACGTGGCGGCCTATCAAGGCGAAACACTGATAGGCGAAGGCGAGCACCTGAGGTTTATAGTGGACCGAGAGAAATTCTTAAGCAAAATATAAGCAAGGAACGCAAAGCGGACTATAGTTTTGGAGGATAAGCCAAACTATAATGCACTTCCGGTAGATTATTAACGTGCTGATTATTAAACAACTATAATCAGCACCGCTGTTCCTGTATCATCCTTACGCCGACCTCACGCCGACAACTACGGTATTTTTACGGTTGATACACGATAGATAATCGGTTCATTCAGCAACTTGTTTTTATCTATTATTCGGCATTTATTGTCCATTATTCGTTATTTTTGCAAACTGCATATTGCAATATATGAAAAAAAATTGCAAATTATGTGTTTTTTTCATAACTTTGCACCCGTTTTTGGGACTAACCAATCTGATACCATGTCTTTATACCCCTCTATCGGACAAATTTCCGTAGGTCGGGCTGAAGTGGACAACGTCTGTTTGTACAACGTAGATGGTTTCGCAATGGCATTTTCGATCTGTGTATTAGTAGAGGTGAACGCCCATAACGAGAAACGTTGTATGGCGTTATTTGTATCGTCGAGAGATATCTGCCGCCTTTTACGAACACATCAACAGAACCTCAATAGTCTGGCTTTCACGCCTATCGGGAAACACACATATATCATCAACGCGCTAAATTGGTTTTGTGGTGCATACTGCACCACGCATAAAATACATAAAATACATTACAGACCATGAATACTATACAACATTATTCCAAGTCATTACTTATTTCTTTATTCCTCATCCTCTCCATCGGAAATGTGTGGGGTTGGGAACATACTTTTACTGAGGGAACAACCATTTATTATGACCTGACACAATATGGTGGTGGGGCGGACATATATTCTCCTGATGCTGTTGAATTTAGTACTTGGCAAGATGAAAATGCTGTTAAAAGCATTATTTCAGTTACGCTGACTAAAGATTTGAAAATTACTGACCAATCTCAAGTTTTTAAGTCTGGGGCTACTGAGCGGAATGGTGTTAAGATGAGTACACAATGGCAGGAGGGGAATGATATGATAATAAGCGTGGATGGAAAAACGGCAACTTGGGGAACTTATGAGGAGCATACTATCTATTTCAAAAATACGGTAAATTGGGATAATGTGTATGTGTATTTTTATCAGGGATCATATTGGAGTGATGAAAAAGGTTCGGGCGCAAAAAATATACAACACAATCAGATGACAAAAATATCGGGTGAGGGAACATCGGCTATCTACAAGTTTACTTACGTGGGAAATTCTCCTGCTTATGTCAGTTTCACAAGAGATGCACAAGGGGGATATGAGAATTTCTGGCAAACAGAGGCTGTATACAGAGGAGATTATGATGCATCCAAACCAATGTATATCCCTGCTCTTACATCTTCTAAAACTCTTAACAAAACCAAGTACTACGATGCCGGAACTTGGACAGAATATACCACTACGCCTGAGTTGTGTAAAATGCAATATGTGAATGGCACTGGAACATCGCATACAAGAGATATGAGTAACTTCTATGAGATGTCTATTGATATGGAGAAAAATGTGTATTATGTGGATGTTACCACAGATAGTACCACATTCTTTTTCCGCTTTTCATACCTAAATGCGCTCTATGCCGCCGATTGGAATAATCATCCTAATGGTACACCCGTCATTGCGAATGGAAACAAGGTTAATGCTGATAAGGATGTGTCCAATTGGGAGAATAAATCAACTTGTTACTACCAAGGTGCGAAAGGAGACCAAATTCGTATATGGTTTGATGGACTCAATCATCAGACTTGGATAACTAAAATGGGATATCGCTTGAAATCCGAAACAACGCATGGTACTTTCTTTTCAAACGTGCGTAGTGATGCAGGGCAGATTTCTTTCTTTGCTACCAAGAATGGTACACAGTGCATCCAAACAATGAATAATGGTACATGGCAGGACGGCACATCTTTGAATCTTGGGCTGTCTGCGGACGGTATCTTCACAGCGACAATGGATGCCAACGGAGAAGTGAGCAATGTACAACCATATACCGGTGATTTGACCGTATATAATTTAGACGGCAATCCGCGAAATTACAAGAGCAATCATAATAATGATGGCGATCAAGGTAAGTTGGTGGATTTCAGAGATGTATCCACCACCTACTACGACCACTACCACATGGAGTATATTGGCGACAATATAGACTTGGGCGCGACTATGGGAAATAGTATCAACACCAATATCGCCAACACCTTGGAATCGCTTCAGGCATCAAAGTGTAATGTGCGCTACGAATACAATAGCAAAACCAACCATCTGAGTCAAACAGTGATTGCAGAAAGCAAAAAAGAAAGCAAGTTCCTGTCTATCTATGGCAAGGGATTGGAAGACACTCAAAAGAATACTCTGACAAAGGAATATCCCTTGACTCTCACGGATGGCGCAGATTGGCTCTATATGGCTGACTTCCAGGCTATTAAGGGAGATGATTCCGCAATAAGTGCCTACTTGATGGCTACTTATAATAATCAACAATCTTGGATATTGGCAGCCGATGGACAGGAAAACGGAGAAAATGCCTCTTACCCGATTCTCGGTGCTTCTACTAAAAAGGGTACATACAATATCATGCTGATGTACGACTACAAGACCAATCGCGTCACCGCCGGTTGGAAACCACAAGGCAACTTTGAGGTGGAAAATCAATACGCAATAGACGCCAATCTTCTTTTGACGCGTGAGGAGGACAATGACGTGGCACAAATTACCATAAAAAATGATATCAGCAAAATTTCCAACTTGCAGAAAGTGGTATTGGTAATGCAATTTAATAGAGACAAGCAAACGGGCGAATCACAATATAAGTTCTCATTGCCATTCGATTGCAGAATCAAAGACATCTATGGTCTTCCGTACGGATATATGAATTCATGGGGTATCCAGCGATACAACGGAGCAGAACGTGCCCGCACTGGATGGTTCGAACAAGACCGTCCAACGTTCTGGGAGTGGATGAATTACAACGATACACTCCGTGCTGGAGAAGGCTATTCGCTCACGGTGGACAGAGGCAATGTAGGTGCATGGTATGCAGAAGGGGAAGGAGCGAAATATCTCTTTTTCCCATCCATGCAAACCGGTTTCAATATCACAAAATTATCCACTAATGATGCGACAGTAAAATATCCCGACCAACCCTGCAATATCAATCTGCAATACCTTAACGACACCACGGATGACCACCATCGCGACCGTCGCAAATATGATAGCAACTGGAAACTGATTGGACCTAAAAACTACAATAACATTACAATCAAGAGTTCAGATATTGCATGGAATGATGATTATTATCTTAGTCCAAACAAACTTTCGTTTGTGTATGTGTGGGATGAAGATAAAAAAGTGTATGAGGCTCAATCAACAACAAACTTCGTATTCCGTGCTTTCTTCTCCTACTTCGTTCAGTTCGCCGGAACAATCACTTGGCAGCAATATACACAATCCGAGACGCTGAAACCTGCGCCCCGATACGCACCACAGACCACCCGAAAACCGGCAGAGTTCCGTATCGACTTGAAAGACCTGAACGACAATGAGTTAGACCGTACTTTTGTGGCATTGTCGCCAATCGGAACTGAAGGTTTCGACCTCAACCTCGATTTGACCAAGATTGATGTTCAGCACCCTATGATATATACCATTTCGGAGAATACCGACTATGCAGGAAACACCCTGTCTCTCAATACCGACACGGTCGCATTGGTGGTGAAAACCGGCACGGGAGGCTCCTACACGATTGCCCTGCCGAATGAAAACAACGACTACGATGTGGTATTGGTGGATAAATTTGAGCAACAGGTAAACGTGCTTACGCCGGAAGGATATCCCATACAAGTGGAGCCGGGAATCACGCGCAACCGATTCTATCTGGTCTTTGCCCCCAAGACAGGGACATCGCAACCCGACGGACCGACTACCAACCTCCAAAAGACGGCTACAGACACGAATGTGAGAAAAGTGCTTATCAACGGAAAAATCTATATCGTCCGAGACAACCGACTATATGATATAACGGGGAAAATACTGACCCGCTGATAGGGCTTGAATCATCCTCCTGTAAAACGACCCGACAACGATACCCCCGTTCTTAATGTGTGATACTATAATGAAAATAAATTTGATAATAATAGAACAGACATTTGTGCGCACCATACTATGTGCTGTTTTGATAATCGGCTGTAAATATGCAAGTTACGCGCAAGAACGTAGTATCCTCGGTGATAATGCGTTTTCGCAGTTTAGAGAAAATAGAGTGCAGGAAACCTCCAGTCCACATCGTGTGTATCAGACCACGGTATATACTCCGTTTAGTAGGGAAACACCGATATCAGTGATGGTAAGTGAGGCACATATATTCAAAACGGCAATGCTCATTCAGGACGAGCAGGCTGCCTATCAAACCTGCCGTGCCTATCAATCTACCATCTATCCTCCATATACAGAAGAGACGCCTTCTTCTATGGCATCAGTCGGTGCCGAGCATAGCGGGCCCCGTCGCCTGCAAGGAGAAACCGTAGATCCGGGACAACCGCCCGGAAACGGTTCACCTATCGGAGGCCCGATTCTGCCGCTGCTGTTTTTGTCCGCGGTAATGGTACTGGGTATCTATCTGCGCCAACGCAAAAAGAACACTTCGGTTGATTCTAAACAAACAAATAATTTACCAATAGACTGATTTTCATTGGAAAGATTTTCACTTTTCCTACTAACACTCATCGGGTGTTGGTCGGCTACGGCTGCGACATTTTCTACGTTCAACACCGGTAGTGCGGAAGTATATCCAAGACGGACAGATAGTGATAGAAATCAACGGAATCCGTTATAATGCCTTAGGACAGGAGTTGTAATAACGCCGTATCCCTAATAGAGAAGTAACTAAGAGAGAACGAATAGAGAATTTACATAACTCTGTATCTCAAAACATAAAAAGAGGTTGTCTGACACAATTCAGGCAGCCTCTTTTTGTTTGCTCTTCCCAATGCTCAGAGTCGCTTCATCAACCAATCTTACGTAGCCTGATGTCTTACAAGGAAAAAGGTTGACTCATAGAATGTAAAAAAATAAATAAAAGATTTTATGAGTACAAAACGTAGAACATTCATAATTCATAATGCTCTCATAATTCATAATGCTCTCATAATTCATAATTACCCTTGCTCCCTATCTCCTCGCGACTTGCGTATAGGATAACCGATACATAACCGATACATAACCGATACATATGAATACTTTCTCTATACTTTGATGCTACCCTAATGCTACTCATATACTCCCCCCATTGAACATCCAACAATTGTTTTTTTGCATACTTAAAGGCAAGTTCAACTTGGAAGTGCAAAAGTAGTGGTTCAAAGGAATATGTTTTATAGGTAGCATGGGTTCTCTCTTGTCGGGGTATCCCGACAAGAGAGAACCGCGGTCGAAACATGGTCTACGACCTACTGCGCTAACAACACTTCTTTGCCACTTTGTTTGCAATTTCCAGCCCCGATTTCATCAGGTAGTTTCAACAAGCAGTACAAAAAACGGACTACGCATTTGCATAGTCCGCTGAAATTAAGTAATTTTATATTGCTATGTATCAACACCATAAACCTACATAAGAGAAACAAAAAACTACACGAATTTGTAAATAGTTTCGCGGCGGAACGTTTCACCGGGGCGGAGAACGGTGGTGGGGAAAGCAGGCTGATTGACCGCATCGGGAAAATCCTCCGCCTCGAGGCAAATGGCGGTCTGCACATCATACATTCTACCCGATTTACCCTCGTGTTTCTCCACGTAATTGCCTGTGTAAACCTGTAGGCATGGGAAATTCGTCCATACCTCCATCGTAAGGTTGCCTCCCTCTACCACTGCCACTTTCTGCGGGGCGGAATTGCGTTTCTTGGCGTTCCAACCGGGTAATGCCCAACCGTTGTCAATACCAAGCCCCGGAGCAAAGAAAGGCAAGTTGATACGCTCTCCCACCAAAGTCGGTTGGCGGAAATCCATCGGTGTACCCTCCACAGGGGCTACCGTACCTATAGGCAGCGTCTCTTCGTTGTAAGGGATATACTCATCGGAAAGGATTTGCAATGTATGGTCGTGGATAGTGCCCTCTCCCTCCCCCTTGAGGTTGAAATAAGCGTGATTGGTCAGGTTGAGCACCGTCGGTTGGTCGGTAGTGGCTTTGTAGTTGATATGCAGGGCACTATCACGCGAGAGCGAGTACTCCACTGTAACATCCAAGTTGCCGGGGAAACCCTCCTCGCCATCGGAGGAGCGATAGTGCATCGTAACGCTATGCAGACTTTGTCCGACAACATCCCATACTTTGTCATTGAAACCATGGTTGCCTCCGTGGAGCGAGTGGTTACCGCTGTTACGCGTGGGGTGATACGTGGTGCCGTCGATTGTAAACTCGGCATTGGAAATACGTCCTGCACAACGTCCGTTGATACCGTTGAAATACACCTCTTGTGTCAGCCATTCGTCTAAGGTATTGAAACCCAGCACAATGTCGCGTTTGTTTCCCTCTTTGTCGGCTACTACCCACGTTACAATCTTTGCACCGTAGTTGGTTACTTGCATTTGCATTCCGTTGCAGCCGATTAGCGTGTAGAGACGCACCGGCTTGCCCTGTACGGTCTTGTTGAAACTCTCCTTGTTAATCATAGTTATGTTTGATTTTTTTATTTATCTTATTCTTTCTCCTATCGCATTATAGGTATTCCCGTTTCGTTCTATAAGGATTTGCCCGTTTTCCACTCTTTTCGCGGCAGAACGACAAACGGTACTATTCTCTGTATTCGTGCCGACCTTCGTCTTCCATTCCGCCCATATCATAAAATCACCCCAATAACCCTTTGTGCTTGTTACGATTCCGTCACCCCATATAGAGTGCCATGCCACAAAATCGTATCCGTTGCGTGTCGGCGTAGGGAATATGACTTCCCTGTCGTAGGCGTAGGTATTCGGCGTGAGTGTCAAAGTCTCGCTTTGCGTTTTATCCGCATAGTATGTAATGTCAAAATCCCGTCCTTTCCATTGGGCGTAGAGGGTTGTATTGCCCGTTACGCTAATTTGGTCACCGGCCTGATACATTGTCCCCGTGCCGTCTTTTTGGGTGTTCCAACCGACAAACTCATAAATAATATAGTCCGGTTCACTTTTTTCACCGACACTCGGTGTAGCGGCAGGAATAATGTAAGTCTGCCCCTTTTCTATTTCGGCGACAGCAGTGCCGGATGCGGTTAATACAAAGTTGTCGGCATCCCATGGACTCGGTTGGTTGTCATTAAATGTAATGCTGAATTTTTCTTCCGGCTGCGGGGTGTCTCCGCCTCCGTTTTTGCTAATCGTTATTTGCGTATTCAGTTTGTTGTAACCGGTGCTTTGCTCCCATATATTCGTGTTGGCGAAGCGAACAGAGAAGGCAGGGTTTGTGGCAATCCTGCTGTCTGCATCAGGCAGGTTGAGATAAAGAGTGTAGGTACCTTCGGCTATATTGGCAGGGAGTGTCAGATTTTCCGTGATAGTCGTCGTTTGGTCGGGGCGCCAACTGCGCGGGTCGGATTGTAGTTGAATCCGGTAAGTATTGTCGGCGTTTTTTAGGACAATGTAGGCGTGTCGCTCGTTATAGAGTGGCGCGTAGCCGGTGTTCTTTATTTTCAATGTTACGCTCATTGTTCCGCCTGTGGTGGCAGTAGCGGGAAAAGTGCCCTCCGTCAACTGGAAACGGTATCCCATATCACGTGCCATGACGTTGTAGTACGACATCCCCGTAGCATCTGTTTCTTTTTTCCATTGTCCGGTAGCATATTCCGCATAGTCAAATCCGAGATAGGAATAGTGGAGTTTCTTCATCTCCGCCGTGGCTTTTGCGCCCGTGCCATAGTTCTTGTATTCTGCAGCATACTCTGCCTCTATGTTAGTTTCCCCACCATTGGGTACATATAGACATTCTTGTGCGATATAGGCTTTGTCTTTTGTGGCATTTTCGTAGGTCCCCTGATTGAGTTCCCCATTGCAGAAAGCATCGTTGTGGTGTCCGAGACGGGCTTGCGGTGTGCCTTTGTAGGCAGTGGCGTCCGTCAGAGCCGTTGCGCTGCCTATATAGTCAGTTTTGAATTTCGGTGTACGCAGTTGCACACAACGATTGGCAGGTACGGCATCCAATAGTGCGTTAATGAGGGCGGTACGGGTAGCAGCAGGAACCTTGTATCCGATACCCTGATTCGAGTAGTACCATTCTCCCCAGACACCTAAAAATCCGGCTTGCACGACATAGATAACATCCGAGTTTTGTTGTAGTACAGGTTTGAGTTGTTCAAGATGTCTCTTCCAAATAGCAGGAGAAGCGTCTTGGTAAGGTTTTTTAGAACTATCCGTATAGGCAAAGCGGAGAATACACTTAAATCCTTTTTGGCGGAATTTCGCCATATCATTGCCGATTTGTGTCAGTACGCTTTGCGGCAGGTCGGTTGTACGATAGTTTTCGAAGTAATACAACCGCATAAGAAGCGATCGCCCTTTTCGGGTCCCTTCTTCAAAATAGTAATCATCCAGGTTGTCTGTGCCTCTCCATTCCACCTCTTCGTAGAATCCTCTTTCGGGGTTTGGGAAAATCGAAGTGTTGTCAGCGGTGTAAGTTACCGTTCTGACGGATTGTGCGGTTTGCTCGCTTGCAACTGCGTTGAAACTCAGCAGATTTAGCAGCATACCGAGAATAAGGAAAGAATTTCTTTTCATGGTCAGTTTATGTTTTTTCTATTCTGGTGGCTTGGGGTTTATTCCATGGAAAATAACCTGCCTTACATTTCACGTTTTTCCCTACGGCACTATGGCAATGCGCCTGCGTTTCCCTACGAAGGGCATCAACTTCCCTGCAACTACCGGTATCCTATGCGGAATCACCTACTAATCACCCACTAATCACCTACTAATCACCTACTCTTGATACGGAGATATTACCTTAATGATTAAACTCGTAGGCGAGAATGATGAGGTGGTTGTATTCGCGGATGTGGGTCAGTTCGAGATTGCCCGACTTGCGCTTGATGTTCAGGTCGCGTTTGTACCCATAGTCGAAACGATAGGAGAGGGAGAGGCTATTGCACTTATCGATACGCCAACGCATACCTATCTCGGGACGGATATGGGTCAGATACTGACCATAATGCGTTGTGCCACAAGCGTTTAGATAGTCGGTTGGGGCATTGAGTGTGTTGGCCAATTCCAAACAGGCGTGAAACTTGATGGGCTTGGAGAACATCGAATAGATCGCCTGCACGCGATGGCGCATGGTGAAGTCGATGGCGTTCTTCTCATCGGGATTGACGGAGTCAGTGCGGCAGTCCATCAGCAGACGTTCACGCAAAGAGAGTTTCCAACGGTTGATTTTCACCTGCCCCGTGAGGTTGAGAAACACACGGTGGCGGAGAAACTCGTTAGGGTCGGACCAGTCCTTATTGCCATAGAGTTTCAGCGTGTAGCCGAGTGCGATATTCAGATACGGAATAGGCTCATAATCAAGGGCTAATGAGGTATGCGAGCGTGTGAAAGCAGCAGGCGACGTACCCCCCAAGCGGGCGCGTATCTCCTCCTCCAACGAAAGCCCCAAACCATAATTGAAGGCATGGCTGTAGGCGGCAGACAGACGCAGTTCGGCGTTCTGCTCTGTGAGGTCGGGATTGCTGACAATCTCTTGCGCAGAGAGGGGTGCCTGCAGAAGCAGCAAGCAGGCTAACGGTATGAAAATCAGTCGTTTCATCGTGGTTTTACTTGAGAGTCAATCGTATTGGTTTCGCCCTTGCGGAGCATGTAATAGACCTTGATATAGGCCACATCGCGGAGGAAATCGACATGCCCAATCTCAACGGATTCGATGGGTCTTCCGAGACGTTTTTCGAGGTCTGCTTTGAGTTCAGCCTGCCTCTCGGGGACGATATTTTCGATTTTCTCGTAGAGGACAATCTTCTGCGAGCGATGTGCCAATCCGCCCCAATTCTCGAAAAACACAGCCACGCCGAGCAGGAGGATATTGACCAAGAAAAGGTCTGACCAACTGACGGACATCGCCAAACCATTGATGACGCTCAGCCCGATAAGCACAAAGAGATAGGTCATCTCGCGGATAGGCACAGTCTCTGTCCGGTAGCGAATCATGCCGAAAATGGCAAACAACCCCAAAGCAAAACCGATTTGCAGTTTTACGTTGTCGAGCATACACAGGAGCAGAAACATCGTTGCCGAGAAGAGCATGAACGTAACGTAGTAGTCCATGCGCTTCGACTTTTTGTAGTAGAGGAAATGCACAAGAATCCACGCCACAACAAAATTGAAAAGGAAACGCACCAGGATATTGAGAATACTGCTCCCGTCGAAAAGCGGCACTCCCAAAAACGTGGTTACCGACTGCAACGGAACCTGAAATTCCGCTGCGATAGAGGGGTCGAACTCCGGCGCATTGACCAGAGTATCAGTGATTTGACCCACTGTGCTTGTATCTAATAGACCATCCATAATTCACAATATATATAGGTGTTTTATCTGTCAGCCCCTTGCCGCCAATTTTGCCAATTGCCTGAGTTTGGGGCGGAAACGGTTGTTTTTTACTGTGGCGTTAGTGAGAGCAGTACCAATACAGTACTTGCTGATTTTCATTGGATTAACACGCAAAGAGCGAAGTATTTCCACCATCTCGGAGGGCTGATAGCCGTCGCGCTTCAGTTCGATGATGATTACATCGCCGAGAGCGGCGTTTTGCCCTGTTTGGACATTCTCCCACCGGAGACGAGTGTCGATAGTGAGCCGTTCCGTCTTGGCGCGATTGACGAGAGTAATTCGCTCAAAGCGGGTGTGCAACTGGGGTTGCAACGCCGAGAGAGAATACCACGATTTCTCACCGAGCCACTCGGTTTGGTCAGGGGCAAGCGTCCGTAAATCATTGGTTTCCACCTCGATACGCTTTTTCTTGGTGCGCCCTTTATTGCTCTTGTTCTTCACTTCGAGAAATGTGAGTTGCGAATCGACATAGGTACGCACACGAATCTTCTGCCGATGGAGTTGCCGGTCGTGGTGGCGCAAATACATCTGCAAATCGGGGGTGTCGTAGTAGAGGGTATCGTAGGCTGTAAGTCGCTGACTATCAATCTCTTGCACATAGTAGTTCTGTTGCGCGAGACGCAATATCTCAGGCAAAAGACGCGCGGGGGCGACAAACTTGGTGTCGATACGATTCATCAGTTTGACGCCCGCCATCTCTGAAAGCGAGATGGGAGTCATATCAGTCATCGCTGAAAGCATACTCAAAGACTTTGACGGAATAGAGTTTGCCGTTGGGCAGATAGTTGTACTGTTTTTTCTTGGTGCCGTTGTCGTTGTATTCGTATTTGCGAATGCGAACAGGCTTGTTTTTGTCGTTATAAACCACTTCGCGGGAGACAAACCCCTCTTCGTTGTACTCAATCGTAATGCGTTGCACCTGCCCATAGGTGGCATACTCGATTTCCTCTGTTTTGCGTCCGAGCGAGTCGTAAGTGGTGATATGGTCGAGCCAACGTGTTTTTGCTTTGGCGTCGGTATTCCACTCGCGAATGGTCAGATTCTTGCGTTTAGCGCGTTTTGCCAGGGTCTCCGGCGAGACATCGGCATACACCATAAGGGGCAAAAACATCAGGAGGAAAAACATATATATATATTTCTGTTTCATGGTTGCACGATTTGAGACCACAAAGGTACAAAATTTACGCCACATAAGCAAAAGCAGACAACTATTTATCATATTTCGTCTATTTTTCATACGCAAAAACATTTACCAACCACCGGGACGATCACCTCCGCCGGGGTTACCGCCCGGATTGCCGCCTCCGTCCGGGTGACCGCCTCCGCCATCATTGGAGACATTGCCGACCGTGATTACCACCGACGAGAGAGTGGCAGTAGTGAGTGTGGTAGGCGAAGAGAGCATGCCTGCGTTGGTCAAGTTGTGGAACAAGACAGCGTCCGATGCGGTACTCGCCGTGTAGATACCACCCGAAACAAGGGTGTATGTAGTACCTATTGCCAGCGTGGGCGAGGAAAGCAGAAGTGTCATCTGGTTGAGCGCAACTTCGGGTACGTAAGAAAGAACTATGTTGCCGTCGCCATCCAACAGCGAAATACGCTTATTTGCCGAGCAGGACGCCCCATAGAGGAGAGACGGCTGCTTGCTGGTGCTTGAGGGTACACTGCTGCCACCGCCGATGCCGAGAATAATACCCCCCGTAATGGTGAAATTGTTTTGGTCGCAGTCTATACCGTCTTCGGGTGTCTGTGCGCCTACCGCCACAACCACACCGCCATTAATGGTAATCGTACCGTTGGAGTCCAATCCGTCGTTGCCTTTGCCGCATGTATAGATATAGCCGCCATTGATGACAATACTATAAGCGGCATTGATACCGTCGTCTTTGGCAAAACACTCAATAACACCATCGTTGATCGTCAAGTAGTCGGCTTCAATGCCCTCGGCACTACTGCCCGTACAGGTGATATTTGTACTTCCACCTGCAATCAGGATGGTGTCGGATTTGAGTCCTTTGCCTTTAGAAGCAGAAACGTTAATCGTGTGCGTACCACCGTCCACAATAAGGTAGTCTTTGCCGTTGATACCATCCTCACCATTGGCGGTGATATTCATTTTCACCGAGTTGCGCAGGCGTATATAGTCATCGCTGCGCACGGCGTGTCGATTGTTGCCTGTCACGTTGAGCGTACCCGCCCCCGAGAAGATGAGTTGTCCCTCGCTGAAGAAACAAGCCTTTTGGTCTTCATCAATACCATCAATCGTGACAGACTGTGAGTAACTGCTACCGTCGGTGAGAGTATTGGTCGTGCCGTCCGACACGAGGACATAGACCGCCTTGTGCGGATAGCCGCCATCTTCCTCAATAGTCTTGCCGTTCTGTATATTGATAGCAGGACCGGAAGGGTTATTGACGGTAATGCCGTCGAGTTGGAGGACAAATTTCTTGTCGCTATAAATCTTGAAACTGCCATCGGAGCAAGTGCCAGAAAGAACGTACTGCACTTTCTTAGCGGTACTGACGATAGTAACATCGGTGCCGTCCGTTGTAATGGTAATGCCATCGTAAGAGCCGTCAATACTGACGGAAGACTGCCAACAAAAGCGGCAGATAAAAAGAATAACGTTTCATATTCAAGGAACAATAAACATACATAGTAAAGTGGATAGCTATTCTATCCTAAGCGCATCCTATAACGAATCACCTATCTATCATCTAATGATCCCTGAATGATTGAACTCATAGGCGAGAGTGATGATGTGGTTGTAGGAATAGGCATTGTTAGTCGTGTCTCGGGCGAGATATCAGCATACGCCATAAGGAGCAAAAACATCACGAAAAAAAACAAATATCTGTATTCCTGTTTCGTAGTTGTGCCATTTTGGAGTACAAAGACACAAAATCTACACCACACAGACAAAAATATACACAATTTTGTAACGTTTTGATTTGTTTTGCGTATAAATCGTATTAATATACAAAAGCAGTATTAACTATAACAAAAACTACACAAAATGTCATTTTACAGCCCGATATGCAAACGGAAACGCAACGCCCAGAGAGGCGTGGTCGGGTCTTGGCGGTTGGTAAGCCGCCATACAGAATAAAGGTCGCCTATACGGAGTATATTGCCAATACCCACACCCATCTCTATATAAGGAACAGGCGTGCTTGTGAGGGCGGGCAACGTGGTCTCCGCCCAATCAGCGCGGGCAATGCTATTGCGGTCGGAGAGATAGCCGTAGGCAAGTTTGAAACTGACCAACTCGCGCAGACGCAGATAGCGCACGCCAGGGATAAGGTTAAAGAGAATACCTTGTCCGTTCCACTCGGCATGCAACGCCACGTAACGGTCGGCAGCATACTGAAAATTATTCATCAGCGTGAAACGATAGGGGTCGTAGGCATAGCCTTGGTTTCCCTCGAAATGGTGCAACATCGGATATGGCACCTTGCCTAAGACAACGCCTGCCGCCAAAGCCCAGTCAAGCGAACCGCCCATGCCGAGGTTGACCTGCTGTCGCACCAACAGATTGAGTTTGCTATACATACGATAGTGCATCATACGGTCGGTTTGCCACGAGCCCACCTCCAAACCAAGATACAATACAGGATATTGACTATAGACGTGCACGCGACGAAAATACATATCCACTTTGCGTTCCTTGAACCCCACACGGAAGATAGCCCCAAGCGACTGATAGCGATAATCGGGCATAGCATGGTAGCCCACCATCGGGTCGCCGTAACCCATCCAACCGAAGCGGACAGAGAAAGAGGTTTCGAGGTTATCCGTCCAGTCGTTTTCCGTGCGGAGTTGGAACTGCCGCTGACGGGCTGCGGTGTTGTGAGTGTGTGGATTGGAGCGCAGTGCCTCAAAGGCATAGGCAGTGAAATCCATATTCTTCCAACCTATACTGTTTTCACGCAGTAGGCGGGAGAAATCGTCCACCTCTGTCCACACATAGTGGTCTTGATACTCCGCCGACAAGATGTTGCGGCGCAGAGTCGGCAAATTGATATTTACCCGTCCGAGTCCTTTCAATGCTTGGTCGCGGAAACCGTAGCCCAACGATGCCTCAAGCGAGACATTGCGCCAGAGTTTTTCGTTGGTGCGGAAAGGCAGACCGAGGTGGATAGTCTCATGTTGGTTCACCTGCAGTATTTCCTCGATATGCCCGATGTCCACAGCGCTACCGGTAGGAATATAACCGGTGGTGATGATAGCGGCAAGCCAGCGGGCGGTGCGGATAAGGGGAATACTATCTAATGCCCCGATTTCCCCACTCTCTTCAAGTGTATCACACTGCACGTGGTTTGCGAATTCCCCACTCTGAAAGGAGGTAGGGATAGTAGTCGCCCTTATCGAATGTTTGAGCAGAACAGTAGGAAAAAGGTGCACGGTATCGGTCTTGACAGCGAAGTCCAAAAGGGTACTGATTTCTTCGCTTTGCAAGGTATGGTTGGGCGTAAACGATTGGTGTATATGTAAGTTGCTCAGGTAGTTAACACTTGTCTGCACCGGGACGGTAGCATCTATGGATTGGATTGACAATGTAGCGGAATCAATATGCATCGAACCGTTGAAGGTAGCATAAAAAGGGTTGCGAGTGCGAAAATCGACCAAATAGGTTTTGCCGGACTCTGTCAGCACGGAATCAATGAGATAGTAGCGATAATAGGTGACTCCCGATGTAGCCAAAGGCGAGAGAAATGCACGCCCGAGCAGCGAGACGGAGTTCTGATAAAAATTAAGATTACCTGTGGTGGTAAGCAGGGCGGAATAGTCGTCCGCCGTCAGTACCAACGCCTGTTCGTGTTTTTCTCCGGCGGGCTGTATGTCCGTTCCCTGCAAACGAACCGCCTGTTCGGCACGATAGAGGGGTAGCAGAAAAGTGGAGTCTTCGCCGGTAAGCAGCCCCGCTTGCAGGCTACGCCATAGTTGCCGTTGCAGGTGCCGCTTTTGTATGTTGCTGATATATAGTTCTGTTATGTCGGTTGCGGGTGTTTGCAGGTCCGGCTGCAAGGTACGGTCGTTATGCGGACGGGCAGCCCGCACGGCAGCAACAAGTGGAATAGCAGGATTCTCGCCCGGAGTAGCGATAACTTCCTCAATGAGCGCCGTTTTCTCGCGCAATGCCACCTGTACGCCCGCCATAGTACCGGGTTCGATGGGGTAACGCCGGGTATGGTAGCCCACCGCCGAAACGACAAGTGTCCGCTTACGCGGGAGGTCGGCACGAAGCATGAAAGCACCTTGTTCGTCGGACGAGGTGCCAATATGCGTCCCTGCAAAATAGATGTTCGCTCCTGCTATCGGTTCGCCCGTCTGCTCATTGAGGATATCGCCCACAAGAATAGTCTCCTGCGCCATTCCCACAGCGCAGCACATCACACAAAACCATATCCAGAACAAGCGTTTCAAGTAATTCTTCAGTGGGTTTGGTCTGTCTCCTATACACCGCCTATGCGGTGCGAGAGGCTCTATAATTCCGTTGTATACAGTATTTTTATTTGTGTTTCCGATTGGCGGGGTGATATTGTAGGACAGCCTTGCGAAGGTCTTGCACGTCAAGGTGAGTATAGATCTCCGTGGTGGAGAGTTCTTCGTGTCCGAGAAGTTGCTGGATGATACGCAGGTCTGCACCGTTTTGCAGGAGGTGGGTGGCAAACGAATGGCGCAAGGTGTGCGGCGAGACGTTTTTTTCAATACCCGCCTTCTCGCACAAGCGGCGAATAATAGTAAACACCATCATACGGGTCAGTTGTTGTCCGCGGCGGTTGAGAAAAGCGATGTCTTCGCAACCAGGGACTATCTCCCAATGACTGCGGTCTTGCATCCAATAGCCGAACCACTCCTCCGCCACAGGCGAGATAGGTACCAACCGCTGTTTGCTTCCTTTGCCAAGGATGACCATATAGCCCTCTTTGCGATACATCTGCGATAGTTTCAGGTTTACCAATTCACTCACCCGTAGCCCGCTGCCATAGAGCATTTCAATAATAGCGCGATTGCGGTGCCCTTCGTTGGACGACAAATCTATCGCCGCCGTCAACCGATCGATTTCCTCCACACTCAGCACCTGTGGCAGGTGCATCTCTTTTTGGGGTCCCTCTAATAGTTCCGTGGGGTCGGCATCGATGTAGTTATGATAGAGCAGAAAACGGTAAAATGACCGCAAAGTAGAGAGTAGTCGCGCCTGCGTGCGCACGTTGGGTATATTCTTAAATGTCTGGAAAACAAACTCTTGCAGGTCGTCGAATGTAACACGCAGCGGGTCAAGGTTATGCTCCTGCAGATAGACTTTGTATTTGTCCAAATCCATCTCATACGATACAATCGTATTCTTAGAGTACGACCGTTCCAACAACAGATACGTGTGGTATTCTCTATATATAGGGTCTTTTTCTTTGCCACTCATCGCCGGTCGTAATAGTTCAATGTCCCCTCAAAACGCCCCTCGTAGGTCTGCTTGCCGTAGTAGAGCATAAAGTGCATATTGTATAGTGAATCAGGCGTGATACTAACCTCAAAACGCCCTGAATCAACTACTTGCACACCCGCATTTGCCGACTCAACGACCGAAAACAGATATATCCCTGTAGGTGTCCCCTCGAAGTCCTGTCCGGGTAGGAATGTATGGGTAGCGGCAGTGGTATCGCTATGGTATGCCCCCACAGCGAGGAGCGAATCCGCAAGAAATATATCACTGATATACAGGTTGGTACCCGTACCGACAATACGCCGTGTCGAATCGAGCGACAGCCCGTCGGAGTACAAATCAAGCGCAAACACATTGTGCGGCACGCTGTCGTATGCCTTGCCGTACTGCTCCACATAGCACGAAGTAAACTCCGTGGCGTATTGTTGTGCAGGTTCTTGGCGTTTGGTTTCCCTGCACGCCATCAGCGCGCACACACATAATAGATATATGATAAAAAATTTGCTCTTCATTGTTATAGGATGCTTATAGGATAGTTATAGGATAGAGATGGAAAATGAGCCTATCCTCCTTATATCCACCTTACTTTTTACAATGTACAATGCACAAAATAAAGGAAACATGTTAATTCTTAATTGTTAATTTCCTCGTGGGATACCACGCCGACACAAACCCGAGCAGCAGCACTATCGCCGCCACAAGCAGTATGTCCGTCGGCTGCACCAACACCGGGTATGCCGAGATGACATAATCGTCCCCACTGCCCAATTTCAGAAAACCGAAATGCTGTTGCAGCAGGCATATCACCCCACCAAGCAGCAATCCGAGCATTGCGCCAAGTCCGCTGATGAACCAGCCCTCGTAGAGAAACACCCGCCGTATCGTTTTTTGGTCAGCACCAAGGTTGCTCAATATGCAAATATCTTCGCGTTTGTCGATTATCAACATCGAAAGCGAGCCAATGACATTGAAGCAGGCAATCAGCAAGATAAACGCCATCAGAAACGCCGTGAGCAGTTTCTCAATCTTTAGGATACGAAAGAAATCCGCCTGCTGCTCATAGCGGTCTTGCACCACATAGCCGGTTCCCAAAGCCGCCGCCATCTGCCGCTTGGCTTGACGCATATTTACTCCCTCCTTCAGACGCAGGCTGAGCGACGTAACTGTCAGAGAATCATATTGGAAAATACGCCTTGCGAGCGGAAGAGAAACCAACAGCAATTGGTCGTCATACTGCACCTGATTGACCGCAAACGTGCCGGCAATAAAACACACCTCATGGCAAAAACTCTCGTCGGGACGCAGCATATTCACCCGCTCCGTACGCTTGGGCGCATACAAATGGACTCCCCCCACAAAATGCGCATTCATACCCAGTTGCGATGCCAGCCCGCGCCCCATCACACAACGGTCGAATGCCCCGTCATACACCGAGAAAGTACCATCCGAGATAATAGAGTCTATATGCGTAATCTCCTGAAAATGCGTATCCACACCCATCAGTCGTGCCGGTTGCTGGTGATCTTTGTAGCGCACAAGTGCCGTCTCTTCCACCACCTCCGATACCGTCTCCACACACGGCAATGCCCGCAGTTGCAATATCGGCAGCGTGTCCGTACGGAAATATTTGCCGTCGGCGGCTTCCACACGCACCTCGGGGTCGAACTCCGAGAACATGTGTTCCACAAGGCTGCCAAAGCCGTTCATCACGCTCAGCACACAAACCATAGCCGCCGTAACGACGCACACCGCTGCGGCACTCACACCCGAAACGATATTGATGGCATTATGCCCTTTCTTCGAGAACAGGTATCGCCACGCTATATATCCCTCCACTCGGCTCATGCTCTACGCATTCGGCTCATTATCATGGAGATGCGTATCGCTATGGAGCAACTCATCAATACGTTCCATACGGTCGATAGTCTCATCGATATGGAAATTCAGTTCGGGGATAATTCGCAACTGGTGTCGCTCCAAAGTTCCCATCTCGCCGCGGAATTTCCCCTTGTTCTCCTCTATTTTTTCCATCGTAGCCGCCACTTTGTCCTGCGGAAATATGGACAGATATACGTGCGCAATCGCCAAATCGGGCGACACGCGCACCTCGCTCACCGAGATCAGCGTTCCGCCGAGTGTACGCGCATAGCGTAAAAAAATGTCGCTCAAGTCCTTCTGTATCAGACGAGCAATCTTGTGTTGTCTTGTCGATTCCATAGTTTCAATTAACAATTAAAAATAAATAATTAACATACCCTGTTTTGTACATTATGCATTGTGCATTGTAAACACGGGTGGATGTCAGATGGATGCCGTGTGGATAGCATACAAGTACACATTCCGCATTATGCATTACGCATTGAATTTTCCCTGATGTTACCCTGTGGATAGCCTGTTTCTACCCATTCTGTAAGCCCCTCCTTTGGAGGTGAAGGAAATACCGCCTTATTGCGGATTTCCGATTGATGCCCGGTGGGCATCATAGAAATCCTTAGTCAGTTGGGGAGATCTCTAAGTACAAAATAAGGGAAAGGAGACACGGTCTCTTTTCCCTGTATTGGTATGTGCTCAATTAGTAGAACTAATTAATACTTATGGCGACCTTCGTCTGCAACGGTCAATTTCTTACGACCATGAGCACGACGAGCAGCCAATACGCGGCGACCGTTTGCGGTAGCCATTCTCTCGCGGAAACCGTGTTTGTTACGACGCTTACGTTGTGAGGGTTGGAATGTACGTTTCATCTCTGTTTATCAGGTTTATGCCCTTGCAAAATACCTCGCAATCTGCTGCGAAACACCTTGTAGGGCGGGGTTCTATATATACATTTATCCGTTCCGCCTTAGCCGTTAGACGAAAAGCGACTGCAAAATTACTGCTTTTTTTCGATATAGCAAAACTTTTTGAAGTTTTTTTCTTGTATATAGTCCTATTTCGGTTTTTTGTTGTACTTTTGCAACTACAATGCATTTAAGCAGTTGTCTCTTTTTCTATGCTCACTACCACAGAAGCCATCGTTCTCAGTCTGCAACCATACAGCGACAAAGCGCATATTCTACACGCTTTCACGCGCGCGGGCGGGCGCGTAAATTATATGGTGTATGGTCTCGGGCGCAAAAAAAGTGCTGCGCAATATTCCCCGCTTTCGCTGGTAGAACTGACAGCCGATATGCAGCCTAACCGACAATTTCAGACCCTTCGTCAGGCACGGTTGTTATACACCCCTACCCAACTGCCCACAGATTTTCGCCGGCAAACCGTCGCTATCTTCCTCGCCGAGGTGCTTCTTCGTACCCTCCGACACCCCATGGAAGACCCCGAACTGTTTTTGTATCTGACCTCCGTTGTGCGCGAATTGGACAACACTCCCGAACCCGAGAACCTGCATATCCGGTTTTTGGTAGGATTGGCAACACTCCTTGGGTTTGGTATTGATGAAGAAACACACCCCGAATTGACACAACTTCCCTCCACACGCCAAGCGCGTCAGCAGCAACTGCAAGCCCTCTGCCAATACTTTTCCGACCAAATCGAAGACTGGCAATTCCCCCGTTCTCTTGATGTCCTGATGGAACTATTCGACTGATTTACAGCGTGGCACGCAGAAGCAGATGTATGTCGGTGCGAGTGGCGGACGACAACGAATGTGCTGTCTGCCATACACGGCTATACACCGTCTCGCTCACACGCAGATACAGACCTAACTGCTTGATAATCTGCCAACGCAGGTTCAGGTATGCCCTTCCGCCCTGACCATAGACCGCAGGAACGGCAAAGCCATACAGCACATCGTTTTCATAGTTGTAGATACGGTTGTTCCAATGGCGTGCGTCAAAACCCTGCAAACGCACTTGCAGCGTGAGGGGGACCGATGAAAACGAGTACTGCACATCCTGATACACACTTGCGCCCCACGACAGATTATGCGTACTGTCGCACACCAAATTCGCTTCTGCTTGTGTGCGCAACCGCCATCCGTTGTCAGACCAATTGAACTGATAACGTGCATGGTACGTACCGCGTTTGGCTTTCTCGCGGGCACGCAGACGCAGGTTCATATTCCATATTCGGTTCGGTTGGAACACCGTCTCGAGCAGGGCGTCGTAGCCTAATGACGGCGCATAAGGTATGCCGTATTTGACTCCCGCGAAGCGGAATACGTCGCCATACACCGACCATCGCCAATGGCGCAGACGCGTAATCTCCGCGCCAAGGTACAGACCGTTCTCGTCGTTCAGTCGCGAAGTCTCCGAAAAGGCATAACCTGACGTATTGTCGAACCATGGCGAGTAGTATCGATAGAGCAAAATCAGTCCCACACCCTGCGCGGGCATAATTCGGCTCCCCACCTCCAAACCGACACCCCAATGCCTGTTTTGCGCTGTTGCCACCTCGCCAAACACATCAAAAAGCCCATAGTTGTAACGGAAATTAAGTCCGACCACCGCCTGTCGGCTGCCTCGAAAATAGTGTGCATTGTAGCGCATGTCGCGATAAGGATACACCGAGTCGGAATAGAGATGTTCGGCGGCGGTAAGTCCTATTTTCAGACGGCGATAGCGCATAGTGAGATTGGCACCAAGCACGTGGTGGCGCACCGTGTCGCGGGTATGTTGCAACGAATAGAGTGCCGAAAAATCTATATGCACCTTGCCCCTCTTCCACCCCAATGTGGTACCCGCACCATGCAGACCCGCTCCGTCCACACTACCGTATTTGCGCAACCCGTCCACACGATTGCCTGCCGTCAGCACGTATGCCGATTTGCCGGTGTGAAACACATTGGCGAACACCAATCCCTGTCCGAAAGAGGCTTGATAATTGCCCGCCACCACCGTGCGCACAATACCCAAATTGTTGAGTTGCACATAGCCTCCATATTCCAAATCTTCGGCTTTCCCTCCGGCGGGACGCCGCAAGTTTAACCCGAACTGCACACGGTTCTGGTAGTTGAATTTGTATCGCGTCTGCACAAAAACTGGGTCGCCGGTGTAGTTTTCGATGTTGCGGGCGTCAATACGCGCAATGATTTCGTGTTTGGCATACCGAAACACCTCGCGCGGATACAGGCGGTCCGATTTCTCAATAGGTGCTACAAACACAAAAGCGCGCAGATTGCGTATGTCGTAATTGTGCAGACAATCAATCAGTTGCAGTTCCGAAACATCTTGCATGGGGTGCTGATAAACATAGAGCAGTATGGCGTCTATCTGTATGTCGTTGAGAAAACGCAGGCGTTCCAAATCGCTTGCCCGCGCGGCATTGAGGTTGATGGGGTGTGCTGCCAAATCCAACAATTCTTCTTGCAGTTCTTCATAATCCACAGCCCCTGTCTCGGTCAGTTGTTCGTACACATCGCCGATGATATTATCCAACCACTCCCTGTCCGCCGCATATACGACAATCGCACTCAGCAGACACAACCATATGGACAAAAAACGAGACAAGAGAATAATGAGTATAAGGCACTATGCCATCTTGCTGGCGGAGATGTTGCCGTCGGGTGTATGGCGGATGATATAGCAGGGGACTTTTAGTGTACGGATTTCCTGTAGATATCGGTTGTATAGTTCTAACCGTATGGCGTCTCCGCCGTTTTCTCGCACAGGGTCGTCCACCCACGCGAGGTCGGGATACATCAGCAGATAGACATCCGGTTTGTAGTGTTCCATCGCCTCCAACACCCAGTGGGGGGTGCTGCCATAGCAATAGTCGAACCATACGCGGGTGATTATCAGTTCGGTATCGTATATCACAATTTTGTCGCTTCTGTCCTCGGTGTACTGTTTCATTTGTGCTATCTGATGACGGGCAATAGCGCAGACGTCATCATAGGTATATGGGCGGTTGAGTGCTTCCACATATTCTCGTGCATACTCCGGCACGAAGATAGCATTATACTGTTTGGCTAATTGTTGTGCCAAGGTCGTCTTGCCTGTTGATTCGGGTCCTATGATTGCTACTTTCAGCATACTTATCGCGTGAGCATCAGTTTGATATTGATACCTACATTGTCTGATTTGATGGGGTAGGACGAGGATATAAGCGGTGTGGTGCCTTGGTGGTCGTAGAAGAGTTGTAGGTTCACCTTTTGCGATAGCACATAGTCGGCACTTATCTTGATGGCAAATACTTTGTTGCCACTCGATGCCTGCGTGATATCTTCCTCCACTTTTCGCAAGAGTGTCTTGATGTCTTTATAGGAGACGTCCACATTGAGTTTGAGGTCGTTGCTCACTTTCTTCTGCCCGCCGTCTTTTTTCTTGGTGATGAAGTTGAGGTTCTTAATGGTGTAGCCCGCGCCGATGACAAACTCGTTGGTGTGTCCTTCGGTGAGTTGTACGCTGGTTACATTGAGTGCAAGGTTGCGCTGTTTGCGATATTCAAACTTGCACGATAGCGAGTTTTTCATCGAGAGGTTCAACCCGATAAGCGGTGAGAACGCCTCTGTGAGCGAGACGTTGGCAATATCATACGCCGATGACGGTATGGGCATATCGGTGGTAACGTCGCGGACGAAGCCCACCATTTTGTCGTTTTGCCCGTCGAGCGGTACCCAGGTGGAATAACTGCCGTAACTGCCGATAGCGTATTTGCAAGTGTATGCGTGTGTCAGTGTTACAGAGCGGAAATGGTCGCGCATCCATGGGAGTTTGCCCAATCCGTCGAAAGAAACGGACCAGTTGGGTAGCACTTGCAAGACGCTCAGGAACGGATTGAGCCTCATTCGGTCGGCATTACGCCCCGTGTAGGCAGCCAGGAAAGCAGGCACAAGAACGTCTGCCGAGTTCTTCGCCACAGCACCTTTCGAAGGGTCATACACCTGCCCGCCGGGGAGAAGGCCTTTCATAAAACCTGTGGTGGGATAGAGGACACCATTGTATTGCGCTTGCACGCGCGACTGCATGACATCCAAGTTCTGCAAGAACTGACTATAGGTCTCGTTGGCAAAATTCTCCTCTTGTGTACCAATCTTTCCGAAGGCGGTTCCGATAGCCACTTGCGTGATATTGAACGACCCCGTCATGTTCTCCTGTAGTTGGTCGTAGGAGTAGATGATAGACGTCGAATTGGCGAAATAGCGTTTGCCATTCACTTGTATCTTGAGTCCGGGTAGTGGTTCGAGGGTCAGTTTGATGTCGAAATCGCTGGTGAAAGCGCGCGTGGCAGGTTGCACCACAGATGTGTCGCCCGACAGCCAACCGTTCTCTTTGGCACGATTAACAAAGTCGGTCGGAATGAAACCAAACGCAAAGTCAAAGCCCGGAGCATAGAGTCCTTCTGCCCGACGTTGCCCCATAAAACCGGCTTCGGGGTTGAAGCCGGGAACGGTCATAGAGTTGGTCTCGCGATAGGTAACCTGCACCCGTCGGAACATCGTCCCCACATAAGCAAACATATCGCCTGTTACTTGTGCGGGCGTGCGTTGGTTGGGGTCTTTGGTTGCAACGGTCAGCACCATTGCCTCGCAATCGGCTTTGGGCGTTATCTTCACCTTGGTGTTGCCACTCGGTTTGAACGATACCGGTATGCGGTGTCCCGCGCTGTCGGTGGCGGTAATGGTCAGGGCCTCCGAGTTGAGACGGTGGGTTATCTCGATGGTCTTTCCTTTCTCGGCTTTGACGGTTTCGGAATAGGTTTTCGGTTTGAAAGCACGGCGAGTTTGGCGACGTGTGTAGCGTTGCGTCATCTGCTTCCAATACTTCGACTTGCCATAGAGAGTCTCGAAATTGATACCGCCGTCCGCTTGCCACGATTGGAGCGAAGAAATAGTATTGCCCAAGTTGGTGTCGGTATTTGTTTGCGCAGTGCGTGCCCAATTGTAGGTGGCATTGTATGATGCGTTGGCAGACAATGCCTCGAGGTACGGAATGCGGTTGAAAGGCACATTCCAACTGGCGGTGAATACCTGTTGGTAGGTATAGGGCGAACCCCACTTTGCCAGACTGCGCTGAATCGTATCGCGCCATGCCTCGTAATAGTCGTTGGTGAATGCATAGTCGCGCAGTATCTCGGGCGCATAATAGCCCTCGTCAATAGTGGAATTCATAGCCGACTGGAACGAGAACTTCATATTTTTGGTCAGGTCGTACTTGAAGTCGAAGTTTCTATCCCACGTAAAGTCTTTCGAGAAAGTCAGGTCCATTTGGTCGCCCGCTGATGCAGTCAAGTCGCGCATTTTCATGTGCGAGAAAGTGCGGTGCATATTGGTAGAGAACGCCCACGACTGTGGTAGATAATAGAAATTCAACTCTTTGAGGAACTTCACCTTCTGTACTTTCTGCACTTTTTTGAAAGGCTCCCACGGTTGCGGATTGAACGAGTACGCATAGTTAAACGACCCCTTGTGGTCGGTGGTTACGTTCCGTTCCATCTCCGGACTATGTTCCTGTTGCTTGTTGTACGATGCCGAAATAGAGAAGTTGGCGGGGTCGTAGAACATATCGCGTTTCTTCGACTTGATATTCACCTTCATATTCGTCACTGAGAACGAAGTGGATTCCTGCACGGTGTTCGACATCGTACGGATAGAATCGCGCTGCTCCTTATCATCGTAGGTGTCGAGGTTCTCTTTGAGTTTGATATCCGTGTCAAGCGGGTCATAATCGGGCGACAAGGTCTCGTTGGAATATGCCACATAGAGGGGCATTTGTATCCTTGCTTTTTCAGGGAAGAGACGTCCTGCCTCCAAGGCTGCACTTACCGACAATTGGTAGATGTTATCCATATTACGATCCAGCACATTCGACTCAATAGATCCATACCCGGCGGTCTCCAATCGCCCTGCCACATTCACTTGGGCAATATCGCTTATCGACAAGGCGGCATTCGCCATTGCGGCCACACCACCTTGCTCATTAAACTCACTTAGACGCAGTTCGTTCACCCATATCTCGCCCGATGCATCATGCGTGCCAGAATTGCGCACGCCAATCATAATACACTCCACATCCTCCAATGTAGGGTTGCCCAATACGGTTATCTTATTTTGAGGTTTGCCGCTCGCATCATCATATACTATATAAGGTATATTATTGCCCACATCGGTATTGCCCGCACGTTTGGCTTTGTTGCGTGCCGTCTTGGCATTGGTCAGCACAGAGAACGGGAAATCGAACATATTATCCTGAGGCCATACTTTCCTACGGTCGGTCTCATTATCGTTGCTGTACAAGCCCGGTTCGGTTAGGTGAAGCGGTATTTCGTATTCGTAATAGTTATTCTTCAGGTCTGTCCCCAAGCGGATAAAGCAACTCAGATCGCCGTCTTGCAGATCGGGATCAATATTCTCCATTTTCTCCGCATGTACAAACATCTGCAGGTTCTTGTAATTGCGCATGTCGTAGCCCGTGTTCTTATACACGGCACGTGCATCCTTTGGGCTGAGGTTGGTAACACGCAACACCATTGCCTGCTCATTGAGCGGAATGAGAGTAGCCTGTCCAGGGGCGGTCTGACGGCTGATACCCGGCGGCAGTATATAGTTGACCGGCGTACGGCTCGAGTTCTCCTCTATGTTCACCGCCTGTACATTAAGTTGCGCACCCGTATTGACAGCAGCACCGAGCGGATAGAGAGTCTTGGTATAATTACGCCATTCGCCACGCACCAGATCAAGGGTCGCCAAGCGCAGATGCGTCTCGTGTGAGCAACCGGTTAGATAGATACGCATAAAACGTATCGACTTAAAATTGCGAATAGAACCTACCGTCTTCACATCGCTGCTGTCCCCGCGCAACGGTATCTTAAACTGATACCATGTAACATCCTCGGTTGAGCCGTTGCGCAGTTTGACGTTGACAACTTTCTTCTCTGTGATATGTTGGCGCCCCACCTCCATCATATCGGGACGGAGCAACACCTTATATTGATAGTATTTTTCGTATTCGTTGAGAGTGTTATCACTATTTATATCCTCTATATCGGGCTGCAATGTGGAAGCGGTTCCATAACTCTCGGTTTGTGACTCGGTGTCGGGTGAGTTTCCTTCCGTACCGTTATAATGCTTGTAACGGTCGAGAACAGACACTTCTTGCTGATCGAAATCTGAACCTCGATAGTAATGGAAATTATCGCCGGCGGGGTCATTGAGAGGCGAGAAAGCATCAGCACCCCAAGCCGCCAATACATCGGCCGCCATGGTACTGCGCAGCGTCTCTATATAGGTCTTATACGCACCGTAGTTCATCTCGTCCGCCGTACTCAAGCCGTTAAGACCCACATCTTGCTTGGCGCGTGCGCCCGTCTCGTTAGAAAAAGCGGTAATAGTAGAGTTGGTGCGCGGAACACGGCCCCAAACGGTAGTATCCACGCTATTGACATCGTTGTCGGAGATAGGCAGACCATGCTCAAACGATTTCTTACCGTCGCGCAGAATATCCTCGGATATATCGCCGAGGTTGATATACATCTCTCCCTCATAACCGTCCGGGTTAGTCAGCGCAGGATCCATCAACCAAAACTCGATATACTCAATATTCGATTTCTCGAAATCAGTATTATCCAATTTGCGCATCATACCACCCCAGCGTTTTTTCGGGTCTCTGAGTTTACCCGTAGCCGGATCAATCTCGCTCGCCACAATATTATAAGGACCACGCTCCTCGGGATAGAAACTCAGATTGAGAATACTCAACTTGGTATTCTCGTTCGCCATCTGTTCCTTGCTCGGATAGATCTCTTTCTCATAAACGATACGCACACGATGGTCGGACATAGCATCGGGGTCGTTCTTGAGATGCTGCGGGGTATTGGTCTGCGGGTAAACCAAGAGCGGATCCACAGTGTACCACGCCAATAGTGCACGGTTTTTGCCGTACTCGATATTATTACTCAATTTCGATTCTGCGAACGGACTCGGCGTAGAAGCCAAGAACCAGTAACTTGGATAATGGACGTCAATGTTCGTTGTCGTAGACTCAAAATCATCGATATATGAAGTACCCACCGAACCGACATCGCGTGTGTGCCCCGGAATCAGGTGTGCGAACTCGGCATTCACTTGGAAGGTGGAGGGGGCCGAGGCACTTATCCACGGAATCTTATCAATGGCATTGGTGAGCCATTGTATCTCGGTTTTCCAACTTCCGTTCACGCCCCAAATGGTGTTTGCCAATGGTTCGCTACCGGTGTTCACTTTGGTAGTAAGCGGCCGTTCACGCAGGTGCATAATCGTTCCGCCAATGACCAAATCGGGGCTGAATTCGTATTCCAAGTGCGCGCCGAACAGGCTTTTGCGTTGCATGGAGAAGGTGGATTGGTTCTCCAATTTCACATCCACATTGGTACCCGATTCGAGAATGGACTGGTTGAGAATGGTAACCGTTCCCATTGTATAGTCTACCGTATAGTCCACGTTCTCTATCAGTGTCGCACCGCCGGCAGTAACAGTAACACTCCCACGTGGCACATTCATTGCATTCAATCGTATCTCGCTGCCGCTTGTGCCTTTGTATTTACCTGTTAGGTGGAACTTGTTTTTCTCTGATATTTCTTGTGCCACCACAAGCGTCGAGTCATACAACTCTTGGAACACATATTTCTCGGCAATGGCATTATTGCCGATTGCGGTGCGCAGATGGCTTCCGAAAGGCTCCAGCACGGGGAATATCACACGCCCGTTGCTCGAATAGACGGTCATGTTCTCTATGTAGTCGAACTTGCCATCGGGGTATGGGTTATTTTTACTATCCAGACGGTCAAGATTCATCACGCGTAGCAGTTGTTTGCCCGCGATAGCCCCCTCGGTCAGGTATTGCATATCCGTGCCCACCGAGTCATTTCGGTAGGTAACATACAATTCAAACTTATCCTGCGAGATACTATTTGCCCCAAGAGAATAGATGTTTTTCATCATCAAGTCCCACGTACCCGCATTTTTCTTCATCGGCGCATTGGATGTACTCTTTAGCAGTTTCAGTATCAACGCATTAGGTGCACGCAGTTCGTCACTGGCATCGGTAGAGAATTCACCCACCTGATAGACCTGCCCCCCATAGGTGTATTCATAAGCCACTGCCAACACTTCATCCTGATTGAGGGCGGAGCGCAAAGAGATAAATCCGAGGGCGGTGTTGAGGGTATATTCGCTTGATGAGAGCAGGCGTGCCGACTCCACTTTTTCGAAATCATCGCCTCCCTCCAAATCAGACAACGCCTGCGAGGTTTGCTGTACATCACGTATACCAGGGCGACTTCGGATAGTATTATAGAGATCATTCGTCTTGTTGTCCGGCACTTGCACTGCATTGGCAACCCATGTATGGTTGGCTATATGCGCGTTGGTTTCGCCCAAGTCGGTGAAAGCGATGATGTTACGTGCCTGGTCGTAGTTGCCCCGTTTGTTGGTCACCCACACTTCTATCTTGTTGATAGTTACGCCACTGGCGATATAGGGCACGGTTGCCATAGCACTCTCATACTGGTCGCGGAAGAAGTAACTCAAGAAAAAATGTCGGTTTTCATCGTATTGGTCGCCCGGTACATCAAACTTGGTCATCTGTGCGCCGCCCTTGGAACTGACGGTCTGGCTCTCTGAGTTCTGCTGACTCACCAATGCCTGAATACGGAATTTACCAAATTGCAAATTCGTCTTGATACCAAACAATGCCTGACTGCCGCGTATCAAACTCGAGTTCAAATCCATAGTAACATTACCGGCTTCTATCGATTGGATGATATCATCCTCTTGCCCTTTATAGGCAAGTTTGAGATTCTGCTGGTCAAAGGAGAAACTAGCCTCGGTGTTGTAGTTCATATTGAAGTTGAGTTTCTCACCCACCTTGCCGTTCACGTTTACCTGTATCTTCTCGTCGAAATCAAAGATATTATTATTTCTCGCCCGTAGCGTCAGACTCGGATTTTCTATGTATTGGTGCTTAAATCCGAAGAGCAATTCCGCAGACCCTTGCATCTTCAGTTGCACACCGCCCGGACCGAAGACCTTGTCCGCCGGACCGATATTGAATTTCATATCGGTGATGTCGAATTTCTTTTCGTTGTTGTGCTCCACCTCGCTGATTTTCTGCTGCCAATAGGCGTGCATCAGTTTCTGCTCCGTGTAGGCCTTGTATTCAGCATCGGTCATCAGATACGGCGTTGCCACATCCACATCACCTATTTTGGTATGAATAACATAATACCCTGTATTCGGCTCATAATCAACGGTTGTGGTGATATTAGCAGGAGTATTCAGGTCGAGACTGCTTTTGGGGGCAGATAGTTGTTCATAGTTGTCCGCACCAAGTTGCTGCACCTGAACGGGGGCCCATATCGCACTATCCGCCATAGCACTCTCTGCAGGAATGGTCTCCACGTTCTCGGGGGTCTGCGCCGACTGCTGTTGTGCGGCTTGCTGCGCCGCCTGCTCGGCCATACGGCGGTCATTCCGCTTGCTCGGAACAAGCGGCTGACGCTGTTGCGCCCACAGCATCATCGGGGCGCACAAAAGCAATATATAGGCTAAACGTTTCAGAAAAATCAAAGCATTTTGAGAGCTTGGCGAATCACTTGTTCTACACCACAAGCAGGATCGTCTTTCAGTATCTTATCCACAACCTTTCCACTGGCAGCCGCTTGGAAACCAAGCATGGTGAGCGCGCTGACCGCCTCGGTCTTCACTTCACTATCCACCGTGCTGAAACTATCCTCCATCGGCAACTCCGTCGGGTCGCCCTCTATATCTATCTTCAACACCTTGTCTTTCAGATCTACAATAACACGCTGTGCCGTCTTCGGACCAAGGCCTTTCACTTGCGACAACGCTTTTGCATTGCCCGTGGCAATAATCTGGCGTATCTCCGCTGCCGAAAAAGCCGACATAATCATACGCGCAGTGTTCGCGCCAATGCCGCTTACAGTCATCAGCAATACAAATAGTGCCCGCTCCCCTTTGGTCTGAAAACCGAAGAGGTCGTGGGTATCCTCACGGATAATCTCGGTAGTATAGAGTTTGGCTTCCTGCCCCTCTTTGCTCACCAATGCCGAGTAGGTCGGCAACGCGATATTCACCTCATACCCTACCCCGGCAGCCTCTATCACCGCTACCGTCGGGTTCAGTTCAGTCAGTTGTCCTTTTATATATTCAATCATACTTCTCCGTCCAATATACAAAACAAGCGCACAAAGATACAACAAAAAACGCAAATATGCAAACAGAAAACGTCATGCACAAAAATAGACACATCGTCAAAGAGTAACTTCTGTATTATTTTCTTCCATTTTTCTTGCCGCTTGCGGCATAGGAGACTTTGGCGCCAACTCCAAATAAACACTTACAAAAACGGCATTATCCTTCGTGTATCTCTCGTATATCCTTCGTATATCTCTCGTGTTTGTGTCGTAGAATACAGTAGCCGGATACGGCTGCGCAGAGACTGTCTTGTCCTAAAATAGGTTGACTGTTTTGTCTGTT
>ULPT01030638.1_pt1 | contig 112473 bp, 101 predicted proteins | sample 1953751 | NCBI WGS metagenome assembly ULPT01 (sample SAMEA4835636, study PRJEB28245) | human gut metagenome | biome: gut microbiome; material: fecal sample | place: Denmark | collected 2008 | reverse complement strand
GAATCCACCCGCTACACATTTGGTATGACTGTGAAAGACGCCACCAACGCCACCTTGCAGACCTACACGGGCGAGTTTAGCACCACGGGGGTTGCTACTTCTTTGGATAATGCCACCACCGACACGGTTGCACAGAAGATAATCCGCGACGGGCAAGTGCTTATCCTGCGTGGCGACAAGACCTACACCCCGATGGGAGTGGAGGTTAATTTGTAATTTGTAATGTGTAATTTGTAATAACGGGCTGCCCAAGAAATTTGGGCAGCCTTGATTTTATGCCAAAAGAATGCATAAATTTAGACCCTTGCAGTCATCGGCTTGCAGTCGCTACGCTGCACCCCACAAATTAAGAATTTGCGGGGACCCCGTATGCTCCCAACGCAATGCGTTGCAAGCCGCTGATTGAGCGAAGACATAAACAGGCTTGCATAATTGGGAAAAATTAAGTACCTTTGCACAATAAAACAAAGATATATGGCAGACGACAAGAAAATCATTTTCTCAATGGTAGGCGTGAGCAAAAGTTTCTCGCCGCAAAAAAAAGTACTGAACAACATCTACCTTTCGTTCTACTATGGTGCCAAAATCGGCATTATCGGTCTGAACGGTACGGGTAAGTCCACACTGATGAAGATTATTGCCGGCGTAGAAAAGAACTACGAAGGCGAGGTGGTGTTTTCACCGGGATACAGTGTAGGTTACCTGGAGCAAGACCCGAAACTTGACCCCGAGAAAACCGTGCGCGAATGCGTACAGGAGGGTGTGCACCCAATTATGGATATGCTCCGCGAATACGACGAGATAAACGCCGCCTTTGCTGACCCCGATGCGGATTTCGACAAACTATTAGCACGCCAAGCCGAGTTGCAAGACAAATTGGACAGCAGCGATGCATGGAACATTGATACCAAATTAGACCGTGCAATGGACGCTTTGCGTTGTCCGGACGATGATGCAGTTGTTAAAAACCTGTCGGGAGGTGAACGTCGTCGTGTAGCACTATGCCGCCTGCTGCTGCAGCAGCCTGATATTCTGCTGCTTGATGAGCCGACGAACCACCTTGATGCCGAGTCCATCGACTGGCTTGAGCAGCACCTTCAACAATATGCGGGCACGGTGATTTGTATCACTCACGACCGTTATTTCCTTGACCACGTGGCAGGCTGGATTCTCGAACTCGATCGCGGCGAGGGTATTCCTTGGAAAGGTAATTATTCTTCGTGGCTCGAACAAAAAACCGCCCGAATGGCGATGGAAGAGAAACAAGCCAGCAAACGCCGCAAGACCTTGGAGCGCGAGTTGGAATGGGTGCGTATGGCACCCAAAGCCCGTCAGGCAAAGTCCAAAGCCCGTTTGGGAGCCTACGACAAAATGCTCAACGAGGAGCAGCGCGAGCGCGAGGATAAACTGGAAATCTTCATTCCCAACGGACCGCGTTTGGGCAACAAAGTCATCAATGCCGAGGGCGTTGCCAAAGCGTTTGGCGACCGAGTACTATTCGAGGATTTGAACTTTATGCTACCGCCGAATGGTATCGTAGGCGTGATAGGTCCGAACGGTGCGGGCAAGACTACCCTATTCCGTATGATTATGGGGATGGAAAAAGCCGACAAAGGTACGTTCTCAGTGGGTGAGACGGTGAAAGTGGGTTATGTGGATCAGGTGCACTCGAACATCGACCCCGAGAAAACGGTATTCGAGACCATCTCCAACGGCACGGAATATATCCGTGTGGGCGGACGCGAAATCAATGCCCGTGCCTATTTGAGCCGGTTCAACTTTACAGGCAGCGACCAAGAGAAGAAATGCGGTGTATTGTCGGGCGGTGAGCGCAACCGTCTGCACCTTGCCTTGACACTCAAAAGCGAGGCGAATGTACTGCTATTAGACGAACCGACCAACGACATCGATGTGAATACCCTGCGTGCGTTGGAGGAAGGTTTGGAGAACTTTGCGGGTTGTGCCGTGGTTATCTCACACGACCGTTGGTTTCTCGACCGTATATGCACCCATATTCTTGCCTACGAGGGCGACTCGAAGGTCTTCTGGTTTGAGGGCAGTTACTCTGACTACGAAGCCAACAAGCGTATGCGTCTCGGTGATGATGCCGTAGAGCCGCATCGTGTGCGATACAAGAAACTAATGGAATAACCACTGCCCCATTAAGCCCTATTGGACTTATTAGGCTCATTAGCCTCATATATAAAGCAACTCCCGCTAATTTACAAGATTAGCGGGAGTTGCTTATTGATTGTCCTATATCAGAAAATCGGTGCAAGAATACGAGCAAAAGACTCGATACAACGTTCTCCGACCGAACGTTTGCGCCAATCGGCAAGGTTAAGTTCATGTGCTTGCTGCATATCCTGCTCAAACAATGCACGTTGTTGCAAAGCCACATCTGCATCATAGACAAAAGCGTTGATTTCAAAAGACAGACTGATGCTGCGCGGGTCGATATTTACACTACCGATACTCGCAATACGGTCGTCCACAACCACCGTTTTGGCATGCATATACCCTGCATCATAGAGAAAAACGCGCACTCCTGCCGACAAGATACGGTCAAGATATGAAAACGTGGCTTTGGGCACTAATACACCCCGATCGCTCTTGGCGGGTATCATCAGCCGCACATCCTTCCCCGCAAGGGCTGCAGTACAGAGGGCATTCAAGATAGCATCAGTGGGGATAAAGTAGGGTGACTGCAACCAAACATAGTCGCACGCCCGAGCAATAAGCAACGTAAGCGACTGATTCATCACCCGCCACGGATCTGTAGGATTGGAAGTAACGATCTGCACTCTATTTGCAGACAAGGTAGTCCTCTCCGTTTTGGAAAAATAACGTTGTCCGGCAAGCAGTTGACGTGCGGCAAAATGCCAATCGGAGAGAAAAGCAATCTGCATCTCGCCCACAGCCGACCCCGTAATTCGAAAATGCGTATCGCGCCACACACCTGTACGGATTCCGGTGAGATAACGTTCGGCGATATTCATTCCGCCCATATACCCTACTTTTCCGTCAATAACGACCACTTTGCGATGATTACGATAGTTGGAAAATGATGAGAGATAAGGAAATATCCTGTTAAAAGGTTGCACATCTACCCCGGCTTTGCGCAAACGGCGATAGAAACCGACAGGCACACTCCAATTGGCAGCGGCATCGTAGATAACACGCACCTCCACACCATGCGAGGCCTTATCAATCAGTATATCACTGATTTGCCGCCCGACAATATCGTCCTCAAACTTAAAGAATTGAAAATGGATATGATCTTTGGCTGCCACCAAATCTTGCTGCAGATGTTCCAGCATATCTTTGAACGTGGCATATAGTTCTATATGGTTGTCTGCCGTCAAATAGGCTTGATTATTGGCAAGCAAGAGATCCGCCAACGGTCTTTCCTCTTCGGTCGGACTAACTGCCAACGGCTGTATATGCGCCTTAAGTGTTTGTAAATCTTCCGGTTTGATAAGCGTATGCCGCATAGGACGTGTACCAAACAAGAAGTACAGAATCAACCCCACAATGGGTATAAAAAGCAGCAGAAGCACCCACGCCAACGTATCGGTCGGCCGGCGATTTTCCAACACGATCACCACAATCGTATTGATGGCAAAAATCCAAATCAGTATATGCAACCAAAGTGGCATCAGTCTTTGCGTTCAGGCAGCGGGTCGCGGCGGGCATAGTCCCGCAAATCACCAAAAACCGTAACTACGTAGATAATCAACAGCAATGCAAATATACCCAAAGCGATGATATCCAATCCGCTCATTGTCAAAGAGTAAGAACCAATATTCCAAATAGTAGAGAATTCATGCAGCGGGCGTATGTATATAAGGAGTGTATTGACAATAATCATGATAAGACGAAACTCCGTCGGACCAAGTTTGGCATACGTAAGACGGAACTCGCCCTTGAGGTGCGTATTGATAGTAACGTTAAGCGTGAGCATCAGATAGGCAATAAAAACCAACAGGGCAATATCCAGACGCAGCAGAGCCGATAGTCCGGCACCCATAAACATAATAAACTCGGTAATAACATCCAACGTATGGTCAAGATAAAAACCATAGAGCGGACGTTGTGTCTGACGGACACGTGCCAAAGAACCATCCATAGAGTCTCCAAACCAGTGTATAACAAAACCGAAACTACTGAGCCACAGGAAGTTGATATTTATATCCGAGAGCATATAACCCGCTGCAATAATCAATGCACCGACAAAACCGATACCCGACAACATATCCGATGTAACCCACCACGGCATACGCTCTGCCATCCAAACCAACGCCTTGCGTTCCACGCCATTGAGCAAAGAAGTTTGTATGCGTTTCGCTTGTTTCACTTGCATAGTCTGTTTTTCTTCCATAAGATATAAAATTAAAAGTTATACTTCTTGCAACAAAAACATTGCCAATACGCCCTCTTACGATAATCCAAAAGGAGTAAATAATTTCTATTTTATTACCTTTTGCCGTTTTTGCAACTTATTAAGGGGTATAAATTGTCCGTTTGGAACATTTTTTGTATTTTCTATACAAATCAAACGTATATTCACGAAAAACGGAATAGTATGATAGGCAAAATTCCTTATGAGAACATTCTCATTTCTGACGATTTGGATGCTTTGGTAAATAACAATCAGGTGCCTGTGGCTTCTGCGCTGATCATTGTATGCCGTCAAGGACGTCTGCGTGTAGAACTGAACCAAGACAGTTATGAAATACAGCAAAATGATTTGTTGTTCTGTATGCCCGATTTTCTGCTCGGGCATTATATGCATACGCCTGATTTTCAGTGCCAGATTTTCTCTTTTACATCCGATTCTCTGAGCGATATAGCCTATTCATGCCTGCGCTTGCAAGACAATTGGTACGACAAATATCAGTTTCTCTCCAATCACCCGATTATTCATCTCAACGAGCGTCGCTTGCAGTTGAGCGAAGCATACGGGCAACTGGTGGAACTCTACTCACAAGAATCTACCACATACCAAAAACGTATTGCCGATATGTTGGCACAAGCCATTATATTTGAGATGATTTCGTGGGTGGACGAATCGATGCACGAACAACAGGAAGATATTGTGCCTGTCAACGAAACCATATCCAACACACACACCACGCAACTTTTCTCACAATTTGTCCGCCTATTGGAAAACAACCGCACCTCGCGTCACCCTGTTTCATGGTATGCCGACCAAATGGCGATCTCTGCCAAATATCTGACCTATATCTGTAATCAAGTGGCAAAGAAAACCCCGTCGGACATTATCAATGATATCGCCATTCGCGAAATCAAACAACGCTTGCTCGCCACCGACGAGAGCATCAAAGAGATCGCTTTCAGTATGGATTTTGCTACGGCAAGCAGTTTCTGCAAGTACTTCCGTATTCATACAGGTATGAGTGCCCAAGCCTTCCGCAAACAAAAAGGGTAAAACGTTTATAAAACATATAATTTCCCGCCAATTAACCATTAATGAGAAACTATGGGAAATGGGGATGTTAATTGTTGATTGTTAATTGTTTCTCGTAGCGATCAATGGCTTCGCGCATTAAGAGACGCCCTTGCTCCATAATGGTTTCCGCCTTGTCGAAATCAAAAGTAGTGAATGCATATTGCGGCATTTCGGCGAGAATATCCGGCGGGGTGAGTTGTAATGCTAATTGTGTGTTCTGCTGTATCTGCATATCCAGCATCCTATCCACCAACGTGATATAATTCACAGAATTAGTGAGGTTTACACTTTGCTCCACTTGTTTTTTCTCCAAACGCATAGTAAGTCCCTGCAACTGCGAAGGTATGTTTATGCCTTTTTTCTTCATCAGTTCGGTTGCTTTGCTCAATGCCGATTGGGTCTGCTGTTTCTTCACTGCCATACGGTCTTTTCCAGAGATATTCATTGCCACGAGCAAGTCTCCACGTTGCCGTTTCACACGATTGAGCGGCAGCGGATTGAGGATACCTCCGTCCACCAATAGCCGTCGCCCTTTCTGCACAGGCTGAAAAAAAAGCGGAATACTGATACTGGCACGAATGGCATTGAACAAACTGCCCGTCTTAAACACCACCTCGTCCGCTGAGATTAAATCTGCCGATACGATAGAACATGGGATGGGCAAATCTTGAATCAGGCAATCGGGCACCACCTTCTCCAACTCATTGATAATACGCTCGCCCTTGACCACCGAATTGAACGAAAGGGAAATATCCATCATTCTGAGTATCAACTGCTTGTCCACCTGCAAGAACCAGTCTTTGGCTTCTTGCAGTCGCCCCGCTGCATACATACCTGCAATCATTGACCCCATTGATGTACCTGCAATACTCGTTATCTCATAACCTCGGTCCAATAATTCTTCGATTGCACCGATATGCGCCATTCCGCGTGCGCCGCCCGAACCAAGCACAAGGGCCACATGTTTTGTTTTCATAATATTCTGTTTTGACGGCGCAAATTTACGGAAAAATATCGATGTTTGCAAGTACACCCTGTATAAAAAAGTCAGGTGGATGTCAGGTGGATATCAGGTGGATATCATACGGCACTATGCTATCCACAGGGTAAGATCAGGGCATCCACAGGGAAAAATGCACAAAAAAGAGGTTACCCACAATTCGGGCAACCTCTGAATACTAAATGAAAAACAGCGATTAGTCGGTTTCTTTGGAGTATTGGCAAGTGAAACTGCCACCAGAATACGACATCGTAATCCTCAGTGTAGCCCCGTCTTTCTCCAAACTATAGTTGGCATTCGTGCCATAGTCATTACCTGCGAAATTAGACGACTGAATGGTTTTCACATAGTTGTCATAACATGATTTCTCGCACTTGTAATCAAAGTATGTTACCGACTCCAATCCGTGATCGTTGCTGTATTGTACATTTTCCAATTCGTACTCATACGCAGGAAAATCCTGCAACATCGAATACGTTTTTACGACATCAGCCCATTTCTGGACCTTGTTGACATTGTCCACATCCGTGCCACCGGTTTTGCTATGACAAGCCACCATGGTCAAAGCACACAAGCAAAGTGCCAAACCAATTTTAATTGTTTTTTTCATATCTGCGATTTTAATTGCTTTTTTCATATCTGTTGAGAACTATCCAATTGTAGAATTACACAATTTTCGCAGGAATGAGTTTCTCACGAATCTTGATGTAGATGATGGTCTCTTTCTTTGCGAAGGCGGTCTGCACATAGCCCATACCGATACCCACCTTGGTTGTAGGAAGCATGATACCGCTGGTTACGTGCCCGATTTGGTTGCCGTCGGCATCGCAAATCTCGTAGCCGTTACGCGGAATAGCACGCTCTTGGCACTCGAAGTGAACCAATTTGCGTTTTACGCCCTCTGCCTTTTGCTTGAGAAGGAAGTCTTTGTCGATGAAATCTTTCGCATCAAATTTGGTAATCCAGCCGAGACCAGCCTCAAGGGGCGATGTGGTGTCGTCAATATCATGCCCGTAGAGGCAATACCACTTCTCGAGACGCAGACTATCGCGTGCGCCCAAGCCGATAGGAGCCACGCCAAACTGCTTGCCCACCTCAAAAATGGCGTCCCATATCTGTTTGCCATACTCTTTGGGAAAATACAACTCAAATCCACCAGCGCCCGTATAGCCTGTATTGCTCAGAATAACACCCTGCACACCTGCAAACGACCATTCGCGGAACGAATAGTACGGGATCGCACTCAAGTCGGCATCGGTGAGCAGTTGCAACAACTCGGTAGCTTTCGGTCCCTGCACTGCCAACTGACCATAGCGGTCGCTTGCATTTTCCAAACTGACGCCAAATGTATTTTGTTTGTTCACCCACTCCCAATCCTTGTCGATATTGCCGGCATTGACCACAAGCAGGTATTTGGTGGTGGAGTATTTGTATATAATCAAGTCGTCCACAATACCGCCTTTGCCATTGGGCATACAAGTGTATTGCGCCTTGCCTGCATCTAATTTGCTGACATCGTTGGTGGTGATATACTGCAGGAAATCAAGGGCGCGTTCACCCTTTACCCAAAACTCGCCCATGTGACTGACATCAAATACGCCTACGCCCTCACGAACAATGATATGTTCCTGGTTGATACCCGTCGGGTATTGGATAGGCATGTTGAACCCGGCAAAATCTGCCATCTTTGCGCCCAACGCAATGTGGGTCGCTGTGAACGGTGTTTCTTTTAACATTGTATAGTAATTTAATGGTTTATAGACTATTATTTTCTAACTCACAGCGCATATCGTCCAATATCTTTCCTTTGTATGAAAAGTATTTAGCACCTTGATAGGCACCAGAATTGTTACGTTTGTCTTCAGGCATAAATATCCCCACGAAAGGTGATAGTTTGTAGATACGTCCCTCATACTCTACGGTATCGTCACTTGCCACTTTCACTTGCACACCCGTAGGCACAAAGGTCACCATCTCGCCTATTTGTATGCCCACCATACTGAACTTGAACCGTCCACGCTTGGGCGTATGTACCTGCTCTTCATTGGAAGAGTCTGTACTTTCAGCGGTATGTTGCTCAATAGGTTTGTTGTCCTTATATACCGTGATTACGGCATCATCAAACATATTGGCTATATCACGAAACACATCCAAGGCTGCTTGTGGTTCAACCTTGAAAAACTCACGATTTGAACATATACGCGCCTTTGTTAAATGGTCAAGTGTGTTATGTACAAACTTTTCAACATCCTTATATTTAACAGTTTGGATAGTTGCATAAATCTCAAATGGCAATGGAACAGCAGTATTGTACAATTCCTTAGAACGAATGTTTACAGGACGTTCGCTTCTCCCTATCTTTATCCAATCTTTTCTAAAACTCGGATTGGTCAGTATATATACATATCCCTTTCCCTCCATAACTTAACACTTATGCCTTTTCAACAATCTTGAGAATGACTTGCATGGCTTTCTCCATGGAGGGGATAGGGAGGTACTCGAAGCGGCTGTGGAAGTTCTCACCGCCGGCGAAGATGTTCGGGCATGGGAGTCCCTCAAAAGACAAACGTGCGCCGTCCGTACCACCACGTATAGGCTGGATATGGGGCGTAACCCCCACTTCTTTCATTGCCTCTTCCACAAGCGTAACGATGTGCATCACAGGCTCCACTTTTTCGCGCATATTGTAGTATTGGTCGCGCAACTCAATCTCTGCCGTCCCCTCGCCGTATTCGCGGTTCACTTTGCGCACAAGGTGCTCCATCTCGCGTTTGCGGCTCTCGAAACGGGCACGATCATGGTCACGGATGATGTAACTGAGTGTCGTTTCTTCCACTGTACCTGTCATCCCAACCAGATGATAGAAGCCTTCGTAGCCTTGCGTGTGTTCGGGGGTTTCCCAGCGGGGCAGCATAACAGCCAACTGGTAAGCAATGCGCATCGAGTTAATCATCTTGTGGTATCCATAGCCCGGGTGCACGTTCACACCATGAATATGTATCTTGCAACTTGCGGCATTGAAATTCTCAAACTCCAATTCGCCGACAGCCCCACCATCCATAGTGTAGGCGAAGTCGCAACCAAATTTCTCAACATCAAAATGGTCTGCGCCTTGCCCGATCTCCTCATCAGGCGTGAAGCCGACACGTATCTTGCCATGTTTGATTTCGGGGTGTTGAATAAGATATTCGCAGGCGGAGACAATCTCTGCCAAACCCGCTTTGTCGTCCGCACCGAGCAGTGTTTTGCCGTTGGTTACGATGATGTCCTGCCCTTTGTAGCGCAAGATTTCAGGATATTTAGCCGTCTCCAAAACGATGTTTTCTTTCTCGTTGAGCACAATATCTCCGCCATCGTAGTCTTTTACGATGCGGGGATTGATGTGTTTTCCGCTGGCATCGGGGGCTGTGTCCATGTGGGCAATAAAACCAATAGTAGGTTTGCCCTCTATGTTAGCAGGCAGTGTTGCCATTACATATCCGTTCTTATCGAGCGTTACTTCCTGCATACCAATGGTTTGCAGTTCGTCTTTCAGGTACTCAGCGAACTCCATCTGCCCGGGTGTGGAGGGCGTCATATTCGTCTCTTCGTCCGAAGTGGTGCAGAAACTGACATACTTCAGAAATCGGTCTGTGATATTCATTGTCTTATATTGTTTGGTTCGGATATTATTATTTGTCCTTGCCGGACGGTAGTTCTCGGGTATTGGTATCTTCAATGGGGTGAATATAGTCGGACGCACGCTGTGCCGAAATGACAGAACGACCCAGTTTGTTCTCCAAGTCAGTCCGTGCATTGCGTGCCACTTCTCCTCCCGCCTGCGCTGTTTTAGAGGTCTGTGCTATACCCTGCGGATTACTTTGACGGGACAACTCCGTAGTCGCAACCTCTGCAAGTGTGTTGAGCGCAAGTTCCACATTGGTCATATTGTCGCGCAGGTTTTCTTTGGTAAGACCCTTGTGCCGCTTATATTCGCGTGTGGTCATTCCGCTCCATGCTTTGGTGAGGATATTGGTAAGTATAGCAAAATCCTTCTGCTCGTGTACGCCTGCGCGCTGCCATTCGTCGGTCAGTTCCTTGCGCATCTCTATGGAGCGCATACGCGCGTTAATCCACTTGTCAGAATAGCCCTGACGGCGGTAGTCTTCCACAGCCATTTGAAAGGTCTGCTCAGGGTCTATCATCTGGTCTATACGCTGTGCGCCGATACTGGCAAGCCATTGCTTGACAGGCTCCGCTTTCTTGGACGGAACAGACTGAATAATACGGAATATATTCTCTAAATCAGCGGCTTGTGTCTGATAAAACTTGCCATCAGCAGCCTTCATCCGAGTAGGGGTACAAATTGTACCCCACCTGAAATTCAACTCGGGGTCGCGTACACGCATACGCTTGATGTATTGTTTCACATCTGTACTATCCGTAAGGATTTGCACAATGTCGGCAATAGAAAAATAGTATTTCTCTTCCTGCTCGTTCCAAACAATGCGGACACTCTTGTCTTCAAAGACTTTTATGACGGATTCATTCGACATAATTCGACTAAGTTACAACACAATACTCATTTTGTCAGTATCACCGGCAATGAAAGCAAGGATGTTGTCGCAGACCTCGTCACACATAGCGAGGCGACCTTCCCATGTGCCTGTACCCGTGTGCGGCGAAAGAACGATATTATTGAGCCAACGGAACGTGGGCGGCACTATGGGTTCGTTCTCAAACACATCCAATGCGGCTCCCGCAATTGCCCTTGTACGAAGGGCCTGTGCCAAGGCTTCCTCATCCACATGTGCTCCTCGAGCAGTATTAATAAGGTATGCCGAAGACTTCATCAGCTGCAATTCCGCCGAACCAATCATGTGGTAAACCTCCTGCGTATAAGGCAGGTTGAGCGACACAAAATCCGCTGTCCGTAGCAGTTCGTCCAACGACACGTATGCTGCTCCGTATTTCTGCTCTATCTCCTCGGGCAGGTGATGTCGGTTGTGGTAAACAATAGTCATTCCGCTTGCCACAGCGCGACGTGCCAAGGCTTGCCCGATACGTCCCATACCGATAATTCCTAATGTCCTGCCATAGAGCGAATGGCTCAGATTGTTCATCACGCCGAACTCCACTCCACCTCGTTTGCGCATATTCTTGTCGAATTCCACGGTTCGCCTTGCCACAGCGTGCATCAGCGCAAAGGCTAATTCGGCAGTCGGTTCCACCACGGAACGTGGAGTATTGGTAACCCGAATACCTCGCTCCCGACACGCATCGAGATCGATATTGTTGTACCCCGCCCCGAAATTGGCAATCAAACGCAAACTCGGCGCAGACGCAATCATCTCGCGCGTCACAGGCTTATCAAATGTAGAAACCAAGACCTCTGCTTTCTCAAGAGGTACAGACAAACTATGTTCTGCCGCCAAACGGGCAAAACCTTTTTTAGGTAATGTTGTTGTAAACGCTATTTGCATATCGGGTACAAAGGTACTGCTTTTTACGGAAACCGACAAATAAAAAATAGAACGTATTTTCAAATATCATTTGCACAGACACAGAAAAAGCAGTAATTTTGCAAGTCCTTATATAGGAAAGTTTCATTGTACAATGTTTCTTCATTAGTTATTCATTAAAATTTATGTCAGTACACATACAGATTTCCCGCGTAACCACTACCCAGTTGCGCAAAATGAAAGAAGCAGGCGAAAAAATCGCCATGCTTACGAGTTACGATTTTACTCTAACCTCGCTGATTGACGAGGCAGGGATTGATATGATATTGGTGGGCGACAGCGCAAGCAACGTTGTATGCGGCAACCAGTACACCCTACCCATCACTATGGACGAGATGATATTTCTGACCCGCGGCGTGGTGCGCGGTGCCAAACGTGCAATGGTGGTCATCGATATGCCCTTTGGCAGTTATCAAGTAAGTGAAGAAGAAGGGGTAAGAAACGCTATCCGTATGATTAAGGAGAGCGGTGCGGATGCTGTAAAATTAGAAGGAGGCGAAGAGGTGCTACCTGTAATACGCCACACTATTCAGGCAGGAGTGCCCGTAGTAGGTCATCTGGGACTCACGCCACAGTCGGTAAACCAATTCGGAGGATACGGACTGCGTGCGAAAGGCGAAGCCGAAGCAGAGAAACTTTTACACGATGCCAAACTATTGGATGAAGCAGGATGTTGCGCCATCGTATTGGAGAAAATACCAGCAGCGCTTGCCACAGAGGTTACAAAACAGGTAAGTTGCCCCACCATAGGCATCGGTGCCGGCAATGGCACCGACGGGCAAGTATTGGTGCTACACGATATGTTGGGACTGAATCAAGGTTTCAAACCGAAATTTCTGCGCCACTTTGCCGAACTCGGCAATGAGGTAAAAAACGCCGTGAGCGAGTACATCTCCACTGTAAAAGATACTACCTTCCCGAATGCAGAAGAAAGTTATTGAAATGCACCATATATAATGTGCGAAATGGCAGAATGAACGTGCTAAGAAGCCAAACGACAAAGAGAATGATATGTAAGGCATAGTTTTTGCTGTGCGTGGGAAGAAAAATTTTTCATACAAAGGGTGGAAAAAATATACAACTTTTTTCAGCACCATAAGTGGCTGCTTTGGACGCTGTTTGGCGTTACATTTATTGCGTTTGTGTTGCTCGGACTGCAATGCAAATTGGAGGAAAACATCTTCAAACTACTCCCCAAGACCGATACTGAGAGGACAGAAAGTTTGACATTTACCAATCTTCGACTAAAGGATAAGATTATGGTGCAGGTTGTGAGCAAGGACTCCACTGCACCGACCGATGCAGAAACAATGGCGTTGGCTATGGAGCGGTTTATCTACTTAGTGACAAAACAAGATACAGCAACCCACATTGTCCTAAACACCCTATCAGAAATTGACCCGATGTTAATACTTGATGCGGGAAATTATCTGATGGAACACGGGGCCGCCTACACCGATTTTACCGATGAAGAGATGGATTCGCTGACCAACGTGGAACATATACGGGCGCAAGTGGAACTCTACGATGACCTATTGGAGACCGACCTCGGACAGAACCTCTACGACCTAATGGCATACGATCCTTGCGGTATCAGCACAAAGGGGTTACCCGTTTCGCTTTTCTCCAAAGACGGAAATAGCACAAGTAAGTTTCAATACAACCATATTTTTGCCGGCAACGGGCAGGCATGCATCGGATTTATCACTCCTACTTTTGGTACGGATGATTCGCAGACGGCAGCCAAATTGGTGCGGTATATGGAGCGGGCACGAGAACAAGTGCTAACCGAGTATGAAGGTGTGGATGTATTGTTTCATGGTACGATAGTGTTGGCAGGCTACAACTCAATGCGTATCCGATACGACCTATTGGTAACACTTGGTATTGCGCTGACCATCATCATATTATTTCTTGCCTTTACACTCAAGCGTCCACGCTATCTTGTATTACTGCTGGTTCCAATAGTATATGGGACGTTCTTCTCATTGGCAACAATCTACGTGGCACGGGGTTGGATGTCGCTGATGGCATTGGGATTGGGTGTAATCGTATTAGGTGTGGCTTTGTCATATTGTCTGCACGTAGTAATACACTATATTTATACAGGGGATGTACGACAGACCGTGCGCGAGCAGAGTAAGCCCGTATTTCTCGGGGCACTAACCACCATCGGGGCTTTTGCGGGGTTACTATTCACTGAATCGTCCCTATTACAAGACTTTGGCATATTTGCTTTGCTTGCAGTAGCAGGTACGACGGCTGTCAGTTTATTCGTAATGCCCCATTGTTTTCCCCACAGAAATACGCCAAACAGGCACGCTTTCAGCGTATTGGAGCGTATTAACTCCTACAACATCGATCGCAACAAGTATATCTGCAGCGCAGTGCTAATTTGGGTCGTAGTGTGTATCTGTTTCTCAAACAGATACACTTTCGACAGCAACTTGCGCCACATCGGCTATATTGCACCAAACACGCAACGAGCAATAGATAGTTGGAACCATCTACAGGACAACGGACATACGGCACAATACTATGCTTCAGTGGCCCCGACATTAGAAGAAGCCCTTGAACAATTGCCCGCCATAGAGCAGACCGCCGATAGTTTGGCACGAGCAGGAGAGATAGCCCGCCCGATGAAGACGAGCGGAATTCTTCCCTCATTACAAGAGCAGGAAAGACGTATAGCCCATTGGAAGGCTTATTTTTCCCCCGAAAAGCAACAACAAGTATGGCACAACATAGAGCAAGCCTGCCAAGAAGAAGGTATAGACGCGAAGATGTTTGCGCCATTTAAAGAGGCTATGGAATCTCCTGCACCCCCCGACCAGATAGCCCAAGCAGGGTTGATACCCGATGAGATATTGGGCAATTTTGTAGAGGAGACACACAACGAAGTCTTGGTTTATTTCCCGCTTAAATACATCACTACAGATACCCGGCATATCAACGATGTGATGACCACTGCAACGGGATGTATGGTACTTGACCCCTACTATTACAGTACCAATTTGGTAGAACTGATACACGATGACTTTGACAGGATTATGCTTATCAGTTCGGTGTTTGTATTGGTGCTTCTGCTCATCACCTACCACAACCTATGGATTGCGCTCATTGCTTTCCTGCCGATGATACTATCGTGGTACACAGTATTAGGCGCAATGGCATTGTTCCACCAACCGTTTAACCTTATCAATATAGTAGTATCATCGTTTGTATTCGGCATAGGCGTGGATTATAGTATTTTCGTAATGGAAGGACTGGTTAGCGGGGAAGACAGCAAGACAATGGTTTACCACCGCACAGCCATCACAATATCGGCGTTTATTCTCGTACTATGTATGTTCTCCCTATTCTTTGCCTCCCATCCTGCTCTCTATTCCATCAGTTTTGCCTCAGTGGTAGGTATGATTACCACGCTGCTGCTGACCTATACATTAGAACCTAATTTATACAGATTATATCAATATTTTCGCAATAAGAAACAATGAAAAGAACCATTTTATCTACCCTTTTAGTCGTATTTTGCAGTAGTATATGGGCTGTAACGGCACAAGACATATCCGCACTGCACCACGCAGGAGAGACTCTACAATGCTCTTTTACAGAAGTGAAAACTATGCCACGCGCCAAGAAGGAAATTTCCAAATCAGGGAACCTCACTTATACCCATCCGTCCGACCTGCGTTTGGACTATACAGACCCTGCGGGAGATTATACACTGATTAGCAAAGATGTGTTTGAGGTGCGCCGAAACGGGAAAGTACAACATTTCAATATCAGCAATCCAGAGCAACGAATGTCGGTATTCCGCCAAAGTCTGCTATATGCTTTTGCCGGTGATACAGAAGCCCTAACGACCCTAAACGAGGCTCAAGCGAATTACCAAGAGAAAGGCGACACGTATATTTGCACCGTTACTGCCAACAAAACAAACGGAACACGCGGTATTGCAAAACTGCAACTGACCTACAACAAAAAAAGCGGTGTTTTGCAATCTCTCGTCATCACCGAAAATAATGGCAATTATACTACCTATACTGTGAAAAAATAAATTTTGCTCAAATAATAGTAATATCCCCAAAACAGCATCCTATGTCAGGTGCTGTTTTTTTGTTGTGCAATAACTACAATATTCGACCTGATTTTGGAAAAGACACACCATGAAAAAACAGATACAATAGTATTACAAAAGAAGGTAGTGGTAGGGTAGTGGTAGGGTGATATATCCGATATACGGCGCTAACTGACCATATAGGAGTGAAAATTACGGCAGGTATTGCAGGTATGATTTTTTTTTAGTACCTTTGCAGCGTATTTAGTGGGGGTCTCTCCACAATTATGATTTTTTCTGAATACATTTTATTATTTTATGCAATACGATTTGAATGAACTCGAGCGTATGACGCTTGATGAGGTACGAGAGATTGCTGTGTCAATGGGTCTGAAACCTAAACGCACACAATCACTACGTGAAATTTGCTATGGCATTCTCGATGCGCAGGCAGACAACCGCGCCAAAGAAGTACAAGCCCGCGAAGATGCCAAAGCGGAAAGAAAGACAAGAAGAAAAGTTACAACATCTTCTACCCAAACTTCCACTACACCAGAAAAAGAAGAAACTGCAGAAACGGTGCAAAAAGACAATGTCGTCTCTTTAGAAACCACTACGACAGAACGCCCCACAGCACGCACGCGAACACGCGGAGTAAAACAAGTGAGCAAAGTCAGCACCAACGGGATGATTAGCGACAATGTTATGGCGACTGTAGGTTCGGAGAAAGCTCAGTTGGATGAGATGCAGGAGCAACTCAAACAAAACAATCATAAACAGAACAAGACGGTGCGTGCGATAGAAGCAAGGAAACCGCTGAATGGGCAGACTCCCCCAAAGCCCTCCCCTACCCTCCTTATAGAAGAGGGATCTGTAGAGCAAACGAAGGATAACGGCGGCAATGATAACAATAATGCAACGCAGATACCTATTGAGGGGGACCTGTTTGCGGCAGAGGTAGTAACAGCCGCACCCACAGAGACAGCCACCGAGAGCAAACCGGCTGAGACTTCACAGAAGAAACGCGGACGCAAGACCAAAGAGGAGTTGGCACGTATCGCAGCGGAAAAGGCAGCGGAATATGCGCGTTTGCACCCCGAATTAAACAAAGAAGACGCCGAACAACAAGAGGGCTCTACACAACCAGAAGCGGCAGCAGCCTTGACGGAAGGAGTTGAATCCGCTTATCATCCCACACCAGTACAGCAACCCGCACAACAGCCACAGAACCAATTTCGCATACAGATAGACCTCGGCGAACATGTGATTGCAATGGGGACGTTGGAATGTACACAAGACGGATATGGTTTTCTACGCTCGGCGGATTACAACTACCTCCCCTCGCCCGACGACGTGTATGTAAGCAAAGAGCAAATTCGCAACTACGGTTTGAAACCCGGCGACACAGTGGAGTGCACCATTCGCGTAAACCGCGATCCTGATAAGTATTTTCCAATGGATAAGGTGATACGTATCAACGGTTTAGAACCCGAAAAAGCCAAACAGCGTGTAGCATTTGAAAACCTGACGCCGCTTTTCCCAGATGAGAAATTCAAACTCTGCAAAGGCGACCTATCCGACCCGTTGTCTGTACGAATCATTGACTTGTTTGCACCCATTGGCAAAGGTCAACGCGGACTGATTGTTGCCCAACCAAAGACAGGTAAGACGGTGTTGCTCAAGCAGATAGCCAATGCCATCGCCGCCAATCACCCCGAGGTATATATGATTGTGCTGCTGATAGACGAGCGTCCCGAAGAAGTAACGGATATGGCACGGTCGGTAAATGCCGAGGTGATTGCTTCTACCTTCGACGAGCCCGCAGAGAACCATGTAAAAGTAGCCAATATCGTACACGAAAAAGCCAAACGTCTGGTAGAAAGCGGACACGATGTAGTTATTCTATTGGATTCGATTACCCGCCTTGCACGCGCCTATAACACTGTGGCCCCCTCAAGCGGAAAAGTATTGTCCGGCGGTGTGGAAGCGCAGGCACTGCACAAACCCAAGCGTTTCTTTGGTGCAGCACGAAATATCGAAAACGGCGGTAGTCTGACCATCATCGCCACTGCTCTGACTGATACGGGCAGCAAGATGGACGACTTGATTTTCGAGGAGTTCAAGGGTACTGGCAATATGGAATTGCAACTTGACCGCAAGTTAGCAAACAAGCGTCTATTCCCAGCAGTGGATATACCCGCATCGAGTACCCGCCGCGATGACCTGCTCTTACCGCCTGATGTACTGAGCCGTATGTGGCAGATACGCAAGTTGTTGAGCGATATGAACAGTATCGAGGCAATGGAGAAACTGAAAAGTTATATGGAACGCACCAACGACAACGACGAGTTTCTGCTTGTAGTGAACGGGGCAAGATAAATTAGCAGTTAAAATCAATATGCAGAATTGCTCTGTGCATTTAATTCTTAATTCATAATTGGATAATCATATTGTTATATTAAATGGTCCAAACCTGAATATGTTGGGGCGGAGAGAACCAAGTATCTATGGAACAGAGTCAATGGAGCAGATTATGGTCTGCCTCCAACGCCACTATCCCGATGTACGGTTCACCTATCTGCAAAGCAACCATGAGGGGGATCTGATTGATTGGGTACAAAAATACGCAATACCTAATGCACAATGCACAATGCACAATGAGTTGCCGTGTGCTGGAATTGTATTGAATGCCGGCGGATATACACACACGAGTGTGGCATTACACGATGCGGTAGTCATGGCGCAAGTACCTATAGTAGAGGTACATATATCGGATATTCGTCAGCGCGAGCCGTTTCGGCAGACAAGCCTGTTAACCGATGTATGTGCCCATACAATTATGGGTATCGGCACTCGCTGCTATGAAGAGGCTGTAGCGTGGATTGTAAAAGAGAAAGAACATTAATTAGTGTGTAATTATCCATTTTTCAGGAACACAATAATAATTTAGCCGTTAATCATAATTATTCTCTTTTCTTTATTTCTTCAATTTCTCTCGCACCGCGCAGCATGGGCGTAGGACATTAAACAAACAAATATGCAGAAAGTCATTAGCACGATAGGGATTTTGTTGATAACCGCTATGGCGTGGGCGGATTGCACCATTACGGGGCGTGTGGCGGATAATGCCACACGCGAGGCTATTGACTTCGCCAACGTAAGTATCACAAAATCAAGCGAAAGCGTCCCTGCTGGCGGTTCCATAACAGATACCAATGGGCGTTTCCGCATTGAGCATATTGGCAACGGCGAATATACACTGGTAGTCAGTTTTATGGGCTATCGCGAGCAGCGCAAGACACTATCCGTCAAAGGAAAGACAATAGATATCGGCACAATTCTGCTCAGTGAAGACACACAAGCATTGCAAGAAGTAGAGGTTGTAGGACAGGGGGCGACGATGCGTTTTGAACTCGACAAAAAAGTCTTTACCGTGGATCAGAACGTGACGTCCGCAGGTGCAAACGTATCGGAAGTATTGGAAAATATCCCTTCCGTGGATGTGGATCAAGAGGGTAATATCTCGCTACGCAACAGCGAAGATGTCGAAATCTGGATCAACGGAAAGCCCGCCGGACTTAATAGCGACAACCGTGCCGACATCCTGCGTCAAATGCCGGCTGAGAGTATTAAGCAGATTGAACTCATCACCAATCCAAGTGCCAAATACTCCCCCGAGGGTACAGCAGGTATCATCAATCTCGTAATGAAAGAAGACCGCAAAGCGGGCTACTACGGCAGCGTTACCACCGGTATCGAATATGGCTTGGCAGAGCCGTGGAATATACCACCAGGAGGCAACATAGGGTTCAATCTCAATTTCTCAAAAGGTATTGTGGACGGTTATGTCAATGCGGGTTACCGTATCCGGACATCGAATGGCGGGAGCAACATTGAACGACTGAATATCCACGGTACGGGACAAAAAGACACTGCTGCCATCCCTGCAGCCGACAAGGTCTCCTATCTCACCAAGCATGGGCAAAATAACAATATCGGCGGCGGAATATTTCTCCGCGCGGGGCTGAATATACGCACAAGCAAACATTCATCGGTGGGTATATCGGGCTTCGGGATGGTGTCCGATCCGAAGGCTTTCCGTGAACACAATCGCAATACAAGTCTCTACTTGCTCACAGACTATGCCACAGGCGACACACTCCGTTTCTACGACCGCACACAAGATGGCAATGGTTGGCATCCCGGGGGGCAGGCACAGGTGGATTATACCTACAAAAACGACCACCATCAAGTGATTGTAACGGCACAATATAACCATTTTACATGGAATCAGGAAACGCGCTATACCCAGTATGAGAACACCGACACCACCCGTCAGGAACAGGATAATTACAACCGCGACCAAACGGTCGATTTGGCTGTTGATTATGAGTGGAAACCGACCAAGTCTTCACGCCTTGAGGCGGGTATGAAAACCACCATTTCGTTGAATCGCTCAAATGCCAGAGCCTACAACGACCACGGACGCACACAAGAACTCTACAACTACTATACACGTTTCGAGGGGCGCACTGAAAACTATGCCCTCTACCTCACCTACGGCAACCGTTTCTGGGATAAACTATCCCTGCAAGTGGGGCTTCGTGGTGAATACTACCGTCGCCACCTTGAGTCCTACTACAAAGATAATGGCGGTACCGAACAAGATGCATACACACAGAAAGAGAACAAGCGCGATACCGCTTATTTTCAACTCTTCCCGTCCGCCTATCTCTCCTATGATTTCGGACACGGACACGAGTTACAACTCAACTATACGCGTCGCATCAATCGCCCATGGGGAGGACAACTCAACCCACGTATGGATTTCAGCGACTCGACCAATATCACGTACGGAAACCCAGACCTGCTGCCCGCTTATTCGTCATCGTTGGAACTCAACTACCTCAAAACTTGGGAACAGCATACTCTATCGGCAGGGCTTTTCTGGCGGTATCGCGATGGTATTGTACAGAATGTCAAGTATATGAGTGGCAATGTAATGAAAAACACCTATATCAACGTAGCAAAACGACAGGACCTCGGTGCGGAAATCGTTGCCAAAAACCGACTTTTCAAAGACATCTTGCAACTCACCACCAGCGCAAATATCTACTGGAATACCATTACTAAAGGCGAATATCACGACTTCGTCAACGGCGAAGAAGTGGACGTTACCCTGCCGGCACAGAATATTTTGGCGTGGTCTGCCCGCATCAATGCGCAGTTTATGTTTACCAAAACTTTCTCAGGACAACTCTCCGCACGCTACCGCAGTCCGCGCGTGGTAGCACAAGGTACGACGACACACAGTTACTCTATTGACCTCGGACTGCGCAAGTCGTTCCTCAACCGAAAACTGATTCTTGCTTTCAATGCCCGCGATATTCTTGACTCACGTGCACGCCGCAACACCACATGGGGCGACGGATTCTGGCAAAACCAGGAGAACCGTTGGCATTCCCGCACCATCAGTCTCACCCTCACCTACAATTTTGGCAGCAGCACAGGGCGCGACCAACACAATGGGGACCTTCCGAGCGATGATAGTATGAATTACGAACAGAGCGGAATGGAGGAATAATGTTTTAGACGGCACATTGGATGTTAGTCGCTGCGTTGTTAGATGTTAGATGTTAGATTAAAAACTGATACAAATATGAAACGTACCATATATATATATAGTGTGCTGTTGGGGCTGCTGTTATCGGGTTCGCTCCATGCACAAAACCGCCCCTACGTGGACGACCGTCTCGTACATTTCGGTTTCTCATTGGGTATCAATTTTATGAGTTTCGGCGTTACCGACTCACAACTGGACATAGATGGCGAAATCTACCATGCCCGCGTCAGCAGCATGATGCCGGGCTTTTCGGTGGGTTTCATTACCGACCTACGTCTCTCGCGCCATCTCAGCCTGCGTTTCACACCGGGTATGCAATTCTCGTCACGTACTATCTCCTACACCAACGAGTCGGGTAACACTTTCCCGCTCGACAAAAGTCAAAAGACCGAGGTGCTGGCTATTCCCATCACTATTCCACTCTACCTCAAATGGGCAGCCGAGCGTGAGGGAAACTATCGCCCCTATCTCATTGGCGGCGGCGGTGCAGCGTACAATGTCAGCCTCGATCGTGAAAAACCTGTTTTGCTCAAGGGGTGGGATTATTTTGTAGAAGTCGGTTTCGGATGCGATCTCTATTTCCAATGGTTCAAGTGGTGTCCGGAAATTACATACCGTATCGGTTTTGCCAACCAACTCGCCCCCGTGGACGGACGCAACGAACTGCCCAAAGAGGATGAGTTTTATACCCGTGCTATTGACAAACTGCTCAATCGTGCCATCGTGTTGACCTTCAATTTTGAATAAAAATATCTTAACAAATTCATGTCTTTGCTCTCTTAAAAACAATATAGAAAAGTAAGGTAGATGTGAGGAGGATGACATGTGGATAGACTTATGTTGAGCAGTGTCTGATATATAATATGTTTTAATCTATGAAGCGTATATTTTATATTTGTGCTATACTCTGTTTGTTGGCGAGTTGCCACGAGTCGGTGGTGTCGGACGATCCTGCTTTGCAACTTACTTTTTCCAAGGACACCTTGCGATTTGATACCGTATTCTCCCAGATCGGCAGTTCCACACTGCGACTAATGGTACATAACGGAAATCGCAACGCCCTATCTATCAGCAAGATTTGGATGCAAAACGGTCAATATTTCCGTGCCAATGTTGATGGCGAACCTACCTTGTCCAATCTCACCAACTATCAACTCAATGGCGGCGATAGTCTCTATGTGTTCGTGCGTGTATATGTCGATCCGTTGAACCAAAACTCACCTGTCCTGCTGCGCGACTCGCTCTGTTTTGCCGTCAATGGAAAGGTGCAGCATGTGTTCCTCGAAGCCTACGGACAAGACGTACACATCATTCGCACCGACAAACGGCGCACCGAGTTTGCGCACGATGCCATCTTCAATGCCGACAAGCCCTATCTCCTATACGATACCGTCCTGGTCGGCGGAAAACTGATCTTGCCCGCCGGCACAAGGATCTACTTCCACGAGGGAGCCTCCCTTTGGGCTTTGGGCGACGTGGATGCACAAGGTACATTGGAGCAACCTATCCTCATACGCGGCGATCGCTGCGACCGCCTGTGGGATAGTGTACCATACCTTCACGCTGCTGGACAATGGGATGGTTTCTACCTCATCAACTATGCTGATGCACCTGCTGCCATATACCACCTTAATTATGTGAATATCCTGAGCGGCAACATTGGTTTATATGTACAGAGCGAGCGCAAAAAAGACCTGCCGGTGCTTACAATGACCAACTGCCGCGTACACAACCATACCCTCTATGGACTTGTACTTCAGCATATTAATGCGACTGTTGCCAACACGGAAATCAGCAACTGCGCTTCCTATTGCGTCTATCTTTCGGGTGGCGAACAACAATTTGTACATACCACCATCGCTTCCTATTTCAACAACGGAAACATCTATGTGCAAAACACCACACGCAAAGACCAGGCTGCAGTCTATATTGACAACCTCAACAAAGAATGTCAAACAACCACCTCGTTTTGTAACTCAATCATCACAGGTGTCCGCCGCAACCAATTGGTTGTAGCCACTCCGTTATCGCGCTACTACCCAGGTACATTCATCGGCAACTACCTCAAAACAGATACCCTGTCTCTCCCTAATGCTTGCCGCAATGTCTATTGGCAGGAGGACGACAGCGTGCAGGTATTCCGCAACGATTTCTATTCCCGCAACGGCTATCGCTACTTTGATTTTCAACTTGATTCCCTTTCGCCTGCTCTTGGCATAGCCGACTCCATAACCGCCCTCTCCTACCCGACCGATCGCCTGGGTATTCCCCGTATCGGTATCGACTCTCTCTGCCCCGATGCCGGCTGCTACCAACATATAGCTCAATGATATGACTCCCCGCGAAATTCTGCAAAAATACTGGCACTATGACGATTTTCGCCCTCTGCAGGCAGAAATCATTGATTCTGTTTTGGCAGGACGCGACACGCTGGCACTTATGCCGACGGGAGGGGGCAAAAGTCTCTGTTTTCAGGTTCCCACTATGGTGATGTGTGCCGAAAACGCCCAACGCTGTTCGGTATATGGCGAGGAAGGACAAGGATTATGCTTGGTGATTACACCCCTCATCGCGCTGATGAAAGACCAGGTGGAAAACCTCTATCAACGGGGCATACAAGCGGCTGCGGTCTATACGGGAATGACCCGCGAAGAGCAGCGCATTGCACTCGACAATTGTCTGTTCGGACCATATCATTTCCTATACGTATCGCCGGAACGGCTTGAGAGTGAGGAGTTTAGGAGCCGACTCAAAGACCTGCCCATCTGCCTTATCGCTATCGATGAAGCGCATTGTATCAGTCAGTGGGGCTACGATTTTCGGCCTTCCTATCTGCGTATTGCGGATATCCGCCAACTATTCCCACAAGTACCCGTTCTTGCCCTTACCGCCACGGCTACACCTGATGTAGTGGACGACATACAAGAGCGGTTGGGGTTCCGCAAAAAGAATGTGTTCAAAAAGAGTTTTCATCGTGATAATCTGCAATACGTGGTGCGCTATACCGAAAAAAAAGACGAACAGATATTGCATATTCTCAGCCGCGTACCAGGCTCGTCAATTATCTATGTACGCAATCGTAAACGGGCGCAAGAGGTGGCGGCATGGCTCATTGAACAAGGGATGGCGGCGGATTTTTACCATGCGGGGCTGACCACACACGAACGCACACAAAAACAAAAAGCGTGGAAAAATTACAACGGCAAAGAGGGTATTCGCATCATGGTATGTACCAATGCGTTTGGCATGGGTATAGACAAACCAGATGTGAGGCTTGTCATACATCACGACCTGCCTGATACTCTCGAAGCGTATTACCAGGAGGCTGGACGTGCAGGACGAGACGGAAAAACGGCTTTTGCCGTACTGCTCTACAATCCTACCGACAAAACCAAAGCCCGCAAACGTATCGGAGACAATTTTCCGCCTAAAGACTTTATCGAAACCGTCTATCACAAGACCTGTGATTTTCTGCAAATTGCTCTCGGTTGCGGTGCCGGCAGAACGTATGCTCTCCATATTGACCGACTCTGCCAAGTAATGCATTTGCCTGTCTTGCAAACCTACTCCGCGCTACATTTGCTGTCGCAAGCCGGTTACATCAATTTTGAAGAAGCACGGGAGATTTCTACACGCGTACTAATCCGCCAATCGCCTGCCGAACTGGCACACTATACACTCAACCATGAGCAAGTACACTTGTTAGATTTCCTAATGCGCAAATATACGGGGATTTTTACAGATTTCCAATATATTGATGAAACGACTCTTTCCGTTTCTTATGGTGGTGAAAAAGCCTTCCATGAATTGTTGGTTAGCCTTGCGCAACGCGGAATTATCACTTATCTGCCCCATACCGTAGCCTGTGGTTTTACACCTCTGCGCGACAGAGAAACAGAAACTTATCTCTCACCCAAAGTATATGACGAGCGACAAAACCGCTATTCCACCCGCTTGAAAGCAATGGTGGAGTATGCCGAACAGAGACAATTCTGTCGCGAACAACTACTATTAGGTTATTTTGGAGAAAACGATGCCCCCGCCTGCGGACACTGCGATGTATGCCGCACAATGAGCAAGAAAGTCTAATACTTCCAAAGCAGGCTAACCCGCTTGCTTTTTTGTTTTTGTTGCTTTTTGTTAGTATTATTAGGGTATTATTTGCGTTGGAAACGATAAGTCTCATCTATCATTTCTCCATTTTCAATACGAAAGAAACGCTGATTGGTTGCGGATGATTTCAGTCCGCCAAGAGCAGCAATGTACGAACCTACTTTGATAAAATCGAAATCAGCAACAGGAAAATCTGTTGGTAAGACATCACTCCCGGTGTACCATGCCACTCTCTTGCCTATAGAGCGAATATAATGTGCCATATCCAACAACATATTTCGATCACAATCTCCCCCCATCAGCCCTACACACGTTACATACGGATAGCGTGCCAAGAGACTATCCAGAGATTCTGGTGTCAGCGGCGTGCCAATATCTTCCCGCAGTTGCGGACTATGGCACCCCTCACAACGATGGGGACAATTCGACAAATTGAGTGCCAGCGTAGTTTCGTCCGGCACCTCCTGAAAAACAATATCGTAGTCTGCAAACTTCAGCATTTACTTTAATCCACATTACTAATTAGACATTATGATTTTCTGCGTCTTGTCATTTGGAAGCACCACTTGCGCAGCAGTAGTGTCGGTAACGTTGCCCCTACCGCCAAAGCAAACACTACCGCTGCTGTAACCATGCCATTGGTGAATACTTCTAACATATAGCGCATTGCGTTGACAGAATCCCCCGTACACCCCATAAACTGCGTAATAGAAAAAATGGTTCGATAAGCGTACATACCCGGAATCATCGGCAACAAGGCCGGAATATATAATGTGGTAGTCGGACAATGCAACCAATAGGAGAAACCCACACAAGCAGAACCGATTACCAATGCGCCAAAAAACGATGCCGTCATAATATCAAAATTGACGGTATGAATCAGCAGATAGCGGGTGGCATGCCCTAAAGCGGCAAGCAAAGCACTAAAAGGGATGGCACGCACGGGCGGGTCAGAAATAACCGCAAAACCTACCGCTGCCACCGCTGCCAAAAGACCGTCCTTCAAAAGAGCAAGAAATATATCCATCATCGTTTGTTCCGTATTTATCCGATAATCAATGTTGTTGCCAATAAACCGATTGCCAGACAGCCGATCAGCAGAGCGGCATCCACCAAACGGGCAAAGCCTGTCAGCACATGTCCTTCGACCACATCAATCACACTATTGATGAGCGGCACACCCGGCACCAAATAGAGCGCACTGGCAGCAATAGCCACATCAGGCGTATGCCCCAAATGGAGAAAACCGCACAAGGACGCAATCATAGAGGAAAGAAAAGCGCACGCAAACCACACGCCAAACGTATTCAGATGTTTGCGCAACATCAGAATTTTCAGCGCATAGCCAATCCATGTAGCCACCGCCACCATAGCACATGCGCACACATCACCCTCGAATAGCCCACAGAAAGCTGCATTGGCAAAACCGACCAACACCAATACCACCCAATCATTGATTTTATGGTTAGCCAAAATTACCTCATACCTGCGCCACAACTCTTCCAAACTGAGGTGCTCATCGTATGCCTCCCAACTGAGACGACTCAAATCAGTATTCAATCGAAAACTAATAGGACGGTGCCTAATAGTGGAAACTTTGCTATACACATGTTGTCCATCCCGTGATGAAAGGGTCAGTGTGAGCGTCTTATGCAGCACCGTCATCTCCGCTTTCACATCAAACGAATCCGCAATACGGGTAGTATTGCGGATTATACGTGTTGTATGTACTCCTGCGGCAAGCAAACACACCGCATATTCCGAAAGGAAATTGGTGTACTGCTTGAGGTCGGAGTGTACTTTACTTGCGTCTTCCTGTTCCATATTTATTTGCATTATGCATTACGCATTGCATTGTGCATTGTCCACGTGAGCATAGTAGCGGCGTGAAGCCTCTTGCTGGCGTGCCTCGGAGAAATTGCTGATGCGTTTCAAGTAGCCAATGATGCGCGTCAGATAATCCAAGTTTTCGCTACCACAAACGGGACATTTATGCAAGTAACGTTTGTCAATATGCCCGCAATCGTTGCAGACCGTGTTAGGAATATTAAATGTGAAATAGTTGGTACCCTCTTGTGCTGCTACGCGGAGCAAGTTGCGATACTGCGCCTTCGACAGATGCTCTTCGAGGTTGCAGTGCAAAGCCGAACCACCCGTGAGATGCTCCACATACTTACGTCCGTGGAGACGGAAACGATCCAACACATTCAGGCTGTGGTCCTCTACGATGTAGAAATAACTATTGTAACAATCGCGCGGTACTACATATCCATCTTCTTTGTCCCACTTGGCGTGCTTTACGCCCACATTCTCCGCCGGAATCATCTCGCAGTTAAACATTACCTCCTTGGTTCGATACTGCTTATTGAGACGCTCAATCGTACCCAATACATCCTGTACGAACTTGGTATATTGTTCGTTGTCGCTGATAGAGATCCCGAGGAACTCGGCAGCCTCCACAAGACCATTCACACCAATAGTCAAGTATTGACGGTTGATATTGATAAAGCCCGAGTCAAACAGCGGCAGCAAACCTTCTTCTTGCAAGCGTTTTAGGTTCTCATTGTAAGCAAGTTGTACCTTGTGCATTAGGTCGACCACTTCCTCTATATAAGTCAGATACGACATACCCTGTCGCACGGCGTACTGCACGGTGCGGTTAAGGTTGATAGTCAGTACACTCTTTGATCCCGTGCTGACACCACCCGCACCGAGTGTGTAACTGAACCCGTTGTCAGTAATCTCATTACGCAAACGGCAACATGATGCCAGCGAATCGGCATTGTCACTCAAATAGGTAAAGAACGAGTGTCCTTCGGCGTACATTTCTGCCGTAAAATCAGCATACTCTTTGTCTTTCACATCGCCATTCTCGCTCAGCAATGCCATCGTCTCAACCGGGAAAGTCAACACAGAACGCAGACGCTCAGCGTTGAACCATTTCATAAAACGTTTCTGCAACCAATTGAGTGAATCCCAATCCGGTTTCTCACCATCGGGAAAACGGAACTCTCCGAAAATAGACTCAAAATAGTAACGATCGTAGTAGGAGATATTCCAGAATACCGATTGGAAGTTACGTGCACCTGTTGGCTGGTTTATCGAATATACCACCTGTTCGAAACAGTCGGTAATCACTTTATCAATTGTGCGCTGGCGTTTACTCAAGTCCACCACCTTATCTGCGTGCAAGTAATAGTCATTGCCATATTCCTTGCCGATAAAATAGTTCATATACATCAGGAACTCCGGCGTAGCACATGCACCACTCAACATTGACGACACCATAAACACCATATTGATAAACCCGCCGCAGAACGACTTGAGATTGGTCGGAGGCGTGGCATTTCCCCCAATGGCCTTCGTCCCCTCAAGCAGCCACGGATACATCGTGATGCTGGCACAATAGTTTGCCAAACTGGTTTCATCGTTCTTATAGATAAAGTGCTGTTTAAGCAATGCCATATATTTGTCGGCCAACTCCTTACCGAACATCTTTTCAATACGGTCTGTCAGCATACGCCGATTCAGTCGGATATAGTTCGACTTTGGTAACTCGCCGATGAGCGTGGCGATATTTTTCTTCTCCACATTGGCATTTGCGTCGTACTTACTGCCCGTGGCCGCATTACTGGCATTGCAGTAGTTCATCAGGAAATCCAACTTATCCATTGTCTCGCGGTCTTTGGTATGTCGATAGCGATAAATCATATAGTTTTTAGCCACCTGATAATACCCCTCTGCCATCAACGCCACTTCCACCTGATTCTGAATCTCCTCAACACTGATTCCATCGTGAATACGCAGGCGTGAAATGATAGCCGCCATAGTTTCCTCAGTAGCAAATGTTCCCGAGGCAATAAACGCCTTATTGATGGCGTTCTTAATTTTGTCGATAGAGAAAATCTCCGATTTTCCGTCACGCTTAATGATATGTGTCTCCATATTGTGTATTTTATTTTTCTATGTTAGTACAAGTCTTCATTCTTGCAGAATAAATGTTTTATTTTTCCATTCCAGCAAGGTATCGCTATTCTAAGCACATCCACCTTACTTTGTCCATACCTTTAATGGTAAAAATGTTCTATATTTAATGCCAACTCAGATGAATAAATGAGCAACCTATGCTTTAAAATGCCTCATAATCCTAGGTCTTTAAGGATCTCATACATACACAATAACAAGCCCCCGCGGGATACAATACGTTTCCCTCACACAACCAGACATACAAACATTTATACACCTGATTAACAGTACATTATAATTCTGAGATGTTAAACTTAGCGTATCTTTCCATCCGAAAGCACTTTGCAAAGGTACGACAAATTTTGGATATATACAAATGTATTATATGACAAAAAAACTCCTTCCAATACATTTCCATGTAACTCTCTATAAATGGGTAAGATACAAAAATAATAAAAATCACGCACTTTGCAAATGTATAATTATTGCAAAATGCGTGTCAAAAAACGGACTCTATTCCTAATACATTTTATTGCTTTTCTGCCATCAAATGTTTGCACTCGCTCAATGCCCGTTTCAACTCGTCGTCAAATCGCAGTTGGTAAGCGGCTTGCCCGCGTTGGTAATAGTATCGCAGCACTATCTCACTCCCAAGAAGGCTTTTTACCTCGTCCAGATTGCGGTAAATTGCTTCGCGGAAAGAAGGTTGCAACTGCGGCAGCAAAGCCTCCAAGGCTAATAGTGTGGTCGAATCAATATCTTCGTGGCGTGCCATTTCAAGTACATCACGGAAATACTTCCCAGTCTCAGTTTCATAGGTAAACCCTTGTTCGTCAAGGAATTGACAGAAATCTTCTATATCCAGATCTGTCAGCGTGAATACGTCCGGAGCGGCGATTGAATCGTGCAAACGATGGTATTGTGTCGCATAATCGAAGAACATATTTTTCACATACAGCGAATAGCAAACGTCCACTTTAGCGGAATCGGACAGCACTACATCCGGTAGTATTCCACCTGCCGTATCACGGCGCAGTTCTTTTCCCCGCTGACGCTCGGCATAGTCAATAGCCTGAATGCACCGCCCTGAAGGCAGATAATATTTTGAAGTAGTAACTTTCAAATGTCCGTCGTATGCAATAGGGCGCACGTTTTGCACCAAACCTTTGCCAAAGGTGCGCTGCCCGACAAGCGTAGCACGCTGCAAGTCTTGCAAGCTACCACTCAATATCTCGCTTGAAGAAGCCGAATTTTTATCCACCAATATCGTCAGCGGCAGGTCGGGAAAACGAGCAGAAGACGTGGTATAGTAAGTGCGACACGAGTTTTGCGTTTTACCCTTGGTGGAAACAATTTCCGTTCCCTTGTCCACAAACAGATTGACTATACTAATAGCCTCGTCCACGATGCCACCTACGTTGCCGCGCAGGTCAATGATGAGTGCACGGACACCTTGGTTGTAGTAGAGATCGTCCAAAACCATTGCAAACTCGCGGGCGGAGTTGGTTGTAAACTCCGAAAAGCCGATATACCCCACCGCCTCGGGGAGCGTATCTGCCGTAATAGTGCAATAGTATGTAATGGGGTCTATATGAATATCTTCGCGGGCAAAACTGACCGTAAATGGTTTCTCCACACCATCACGCTCCAATAGAAGTGTTACCTCAGAACCGGGTACGCCGCGAAGATTATTGCTCACTTCCGAGACCGTCTGTCCCTTGGTAGAAATACCATCCACCGAGAGTATTCGATCGCCCGCCTGTACACCATTTCGCTGTGCCGGTTTGCCTTCGTAGGGATTGGCGATGATGATTTGCCATTCTTTCTCACCACGTTTATTCTTTGTCTCGCGTTGCTGAATAATAGATCCGATACCGCCATATTTACCCGTAGTCATCATTCGCAGATCGTCATCTTTTTTCTTGGGATAATAGACCGTATAAGGATCTATCTTACGAAGCATGGCATTGATTGCCGTCTCCGTCAAGTCATCATAATTGAGTGTATCCACATAGTTGATATCCAACTGCCGCATCACATCATTGTAGATAGTCAGCGATTGGTCAATCCTGCTCGTCTTTTGCTTCTGCGCCATCAGCGGCATTCCCACCATGAACAGCACCGCAATCATATATTTTCTGCTGATATGCATCTTATTTCAGTTTATTAGGCACAAAGGCCGACACATCTTTATTATAAGCGTATAAGTCACGCACAAGTGTGGAGGATATATGCGCATACTCCGGACGCGTATAGAGTATAATAGTCTCTATATCACCAAGTTGTTTATTGGCTTCCGCCATATTGCGCTCATACTCAAAGTCGGAAATACAGCGTATGCCACGCAAAATAAACTGACTATCCTGCTGTTTGGCAAAATCCACCGTCAAGCAGTCGTAAATCATCACACGCACACGCGGTTCGTCCTTAAATATTTTTTGTATAGCCTCTTCACGTTCACGGATCGGAAATGTCTCTTTCTTAGTACTATTGCGTCCTATACCTATGACAATCTCGTCAAAAAGTTTAAGTCCTCGCATTACGATGTCGTAGTGCCCAACAGTAAACGGGTCAAAACTACCTGGGAAAATAGCTCTTTTCATAATTGTTCTTCATTTATTGTTCTTTGTATGCTTGCGCCGCAAGCGCATTCTTGCGTGGGTTATCGTACATCTCGTAGAGTTTTTCGCGCAAGAAAGCCTCATCTTTGTTTGGGATATTCACCAAAGCTATGCGGCTTTCGATATACTTGTCAAAATCCGTGCCACGCTCAAACAACTCATACCCGAGGTGTATGTGCCTATCAATCAAGTCGCACACAAACTGTATCTGCTCATTGCGGTTCAGTTCGCGCAATTCAGGGTGTACCTGCAATGCCAGATCCACTTCGCGATTGATAGAGGGTGTTAAACGGTATATCACCCTCCCTTTTTGCCCCTTGATACCCGTTGCCATAGATCGAATATCGTCCGCTTTGGTCTTGTGCCAATGCGGAATATCGCGTTTCTGCTGCATTTCCTGCGCCTTGAGATAATCGCAAGGGTCGAACTCATACGAGATAGATACGGGGCAAATATTCAAATGCTTAATTGCCTCAAAAAAATCGGGTGCATCTATCGTCAACATTTTCAGCACCCCCGGTTGCGTGCGGTCGTTACCGTCTTTTGCACGCCCTTCCCGTTGGGCTAACCAGATAGATTTATTATGATTACGCAAATCGTTGATATATTGCGACAGCAGTTTGGCATTCTCCAACTGCTGGTGCACCGACCCATTGCGTATCACCACAAAACAGCGCAGATAGCGCACCAACGGCTCTATCCACCATTTGCCGAACAGGTTATTGCCGATACCTATGTACGGACGGATAAAATACCGCTCGCGCAGCAACATGGACAACCACGCCGAATCCATACAGATGTCCCTGTGATTGGTCATAAAGAATGCCCCGTGTCTGATGTCCCGCTCTATCTGTTTACGGTCGCCCAAATAACTCAGTTTCACCGACTTGGTCGTTTTCCACCGGTATATCCACAACACAGGAAAGATGGTAAACCAGTCACCGAGGGCTAACCACCAGCCGTTTCTATAGGCACGTATTTTCTTATAAGGGTCCATATAGGTCAATTAACGATTAACATAAAAAAACACTTTAGATCTATCCTTTGGACGAGCCTGGGAGATTGCACATCTTTTCCAATGCGTCTTTGCTTGCTTCTCGGTAGGCGACCATCAGCCCGCCGGTACCAAGAAGTGTTCCACCGAAATATCGCACCACCACCACAAGAATATTATCCAACCCGCGTGCGTCTATCGACCGCAAGATAGGCACCCCAGCGGTACCGTGCGGTTCACCGTCATCTTTAGTGCGCCACAAGTTCTCCCCCAAACGATAAGCATAACACACATGCCGCGCATCGTGATATTTCTTTTTGTACCACGCTACACGTACCTTGGCTTGCGCTTCGTCCGCAATAGGCTCAACAAAAGCGAGAAAACGGCTGCCACGGTCTTTGTAAATTCCTTCGTACACCACCTGCGTTGGTTGTGCCATCTCTTTCTTTTTTGCCTTATCCGCCGCTTGTGCTTTCCCCATAGTTGCTTAATTTTTCGCAAAGATACAACATTTTTCTCAGATACACAACAACCACCGACAAAATCATATACACAACAAAAAGCCCCACGAAATGAGGCTTTCTACACTATAGTATATGCTTAATGCTGTAGCACTGACTCTATCTGGTGTACCTGCTGACGCAACACGGGGTCTATCTCCAACTGCTCATGCATAAGGGTCAGCGAGTGAAGCACTGTGGCATGGGTGCGCCGCCCCATATACAACCCTATCTCATTGAGCGAATGGTCGGTCAGTTCCTTACTCAGATAGATTGCCACATGGCGTGCCTGCATAATTTCTTTGGAGCGATTCTGCGAAAGGATTGATTTTTCAGGGATATTAAAATGCTCCGCAACCGCCCCGACGACATCGCTCAATTCCACCGTACTCGGCTGAATCTCCACAATATGCGATACCACTTGTTCGGTCAACTGCAGGTCTATCTCTCGATCAGTCAGCGTTGAGTGTGCCAACAGGCTCGCCAAAATACCCTCCAAGTCACGCACGGAGTCACGCACATTGTTTGCAATAAAATCGATTACATCGTCCGACAATTGTATACCATCCCTGTGCATTTTGTTGAGCAATATATTGCGGCGCAATGCATAGTCAGGACGGGTAATCTCTGCTGACAATCCCCATTTAAAACGGGTTAGAAGACGATCTTCAATATCCTTCAACTGCACCGGCGATCGGTCAGAAGTAAGTATCAATTGCTTGTGCGACTGCTGCAGATAGTTGAATATATGGAAGAATGTATCCTGCGTACCCTTTAGTCCCGCAAAGTACTGAATATCATCCACAATCAATACATCCACACTCTGGTAGAAATTCAAGAAATCGGGAATACGATTGGTATTGCGTGCATCTTGGAATTGGAGTTTGAATGTGTTGGCTGACACATACAGCACACGTGCCTGCGGATTAAGCAAGCGAGCTTGGTTACCAATAGCATTCGCCAAGTGGGTTTTCCCCACTCCGCTGCCACCATATATAAATAGCGGGTTGAATGCCGTATAACCAGGCTGTTTCGCTACCGCCACACCTGCAGTACGTGCCAACTTATTGGGCTCACCAGCCACATACGAATCAAATGTATAGATACTATTGAGTTGAGTATCAAAATCCATCACAGGAGCCGCCGGCGTATATGCCCCCATCCTGTTTTCCTTGCGGATATTCTCCTGGGAGGTACCCGTAGAAGGAATGGTGCTGCCTGCACCCGATGTCGAGTCAATCAACACACGATACTCCAATTGTGTCCCTTGTCCGAACACACGGAACAGCGTCGCCGATAGTAGATTGATATAGTTCTCTTCTATATATTCGGCAATGAATTGCGACTTCACCTGCAAAATCAGCACGTGACTGTCATATTGCAGCGGCATAATCGGTGCAAACCATGTCTGATATGCACTCGGAGTCAAGTTGTCAGCCAAAATCTTCTGACACTGCGCCCACAATATGTCCAGTTGTTCATTCATTATCTATATTATATAGTTGCCAATTTTGAACCGCCCATTAGTCCATCAGTCCAATTAGCCCTACCGGTGATCATTTTCAAAAAAAGCGCGAGAAAAAAACGAAGGGGTTACCTCCGAACTCGAGTGCAAAGGTACTGCTTTTTTCTCAAGCGGGCAAATTTATGTCCGACATCGTTTTTTCGAGAACGGCGTATTTGCACCATTTTCAACAACTTACACACTGCAAACTGAAAATCAGCACATTACAAAAGTTTTCAACATTTAGCCAATTGATTTACAGATACTTCGACATTTGCAATAGGAATATATCTTTTTTCTAAAATAATACATCTAATCCGCTATATATGTACATTTTACAGAAAATAGAAAATAAATGTTATTTAGAATAGAAATAAACTCAAGATAGTCATTTACAATAGCAATATAAATATGCCTAATATGTATGAGTGGGGGGTCATACATATTGTAAATCCCTATGCATCCACTCAAGAATCACATACCAATCACCCACTAATCACCTACTAATCACCTACTCTTGATAGCATATTATCAGTATACAAACAACAGGCTGCTTCCCAAAGGAAACAGCCTGCATTGATTAGGTTAGTTTTAATGGCAGTTATTTCTTAAAATAGCGGTTGTAGAGCCCCTCAAAGCCTTTTCCGTGGCGAGCTTCGTCCTTAGCCATTTCGTGAACGGTATCATGAATAGCGTCCAAGTTGAGTTCTTTAGCACGTTTGGCAATGCGCAGTTTGTCCTCGCACGCCCCAGCCTCTGCCATCATACGTTTCTCGAGGTTGGTCTTGGTATCCCAAACGACCTCACCGAGCAGTTCGGCAAACTTGGCGCAGTGCTCAGCCTCTTCGAAGGCATAGCGTTTGAAAGCCTCTGCAATCTCCGGATAGCCTTCGCGGTCAGCCTGACGCGACATAGCCAAATACATACCAACCTCGGTAGCTTCGCCCATAAAGTGTGCATTGAGGTCAGCTTTCATTTGTTCATCGGTATCTTTTGCCACACCGATAACATGTTCACAAGCGAAAGCAATACCTGCGTTCTCATCTACTTCTTTCCAAGTAACCACTTGTTTACACTGCGGGCAGCGTTCCGGTGCCTGTTCGCCCTCAAATACGAATCCGCAAATCGGACAGATAAATTTCTTCTTCATAGTGTTTTTGTTTTTGAAATGTTTATTGAATGATGTTTTAATTACGAAGTTATATATGTGTTGCTTTTGTACAATCAGGGCAAAGTCCCATATAGTACAGTTCCTCATTATCCAAGGTACATCCCTCCGGCAAATGCACCTCGCCAATAGACGGCATTGCCATATCAATGATACGTCCACAATGCGTGCAACGGAAATGCGCATGCGGTGTCAAGTCGATATCATAGTGCATTTGTTTATCGTCTATCGTGAGTGCCCGCACCGCCTTATTTTCCAACAAGGCATTCAACACATTATATACAGTAGCGCGCGACACAGATTCATCCCGTTTGTTTACCCGACGAAAAATCTCATCCGCCGTGGCATGAAACCGATTATTCATCAAATCCTCAATCACCAAGATACGTGGCATAGTAACTTGCATCCCATATATTTTCAACAATTCGCGTGCACTCATTATCCTTGTTTTTATATTTAATTTTCCTATTAAATGTTTTAGAAAGCATTATTACTTTTGACTTATTCTAAAACGAATGCAAAATTACGACATTTTTCCGATATATGCAAATATATGGTACAGATAATTGCATTTTTCTGTAATTTTATTGCCATTTTATATTATATTTCCCTACTATTAGGTATTGTACGCCCGAAAAATTAGGTGTAATTTTGCAGGTCATTTGGAATGGTCTCCATATTTTCAGGCCAAAAGATAATGGAAACAAACAATAAAACGATACAAGTAGCGGTAGTGGGTAGTGCCCACAGCGGCAAGAGTGCGCTCATAGAGGCGCTGCGACAAGAAGCGGCTTGGACCGGCAAAACGATAGATTTTGAGGAGGAGCACAACCTTGACAACCTACACGGTCACGCCTATGATGTTGTGCTGCAAGTAGTAGATTCGACGGATTTGGAAAACAGTCTATTGCTGACTCCCCACATCATTGATGAGCAAGAAAAGATTGTTTTGGCATTCAATCGCTACGATCTGTTAGCAAAGACGGGACACTCATTGGATTTGCCGAAGATGCAAGACCTGATGGGTGTACCATTGGCATTAGTGAGCGCAAGCAAAGGGCTGGGAATAAGCGAGATACTGCATTTGATAGAGCAGACAGATGCCGCTCCTCTATCTACAGACCACCCTGTTTATCACGCATGGGAACAGCATGATGAAGATGCTTATGCGGGCTATGTACACGGCGTACTGATGCAGACTCTCGTACACCCGAAAGACGATAAACATTGCACCCGCTTGGAACGAATAGACAAGATTCTCACCAACAAGTGGACCGGTTTTCCCATCTTAGCACTTATACTCGGAGTTGTATTCGAATGCACTTTTGCACTCGGAGAGCCGCTGCAAAACCTGATGCAAAAAGGCATTGACGCACTCTATGACCTCTGTATCGGGGCCTTGCCTGCGGGATGGCTCAGCAGTCTGTTGGGCGATGGCATCATACAGGGTGTGGGGTCGCTTCTGACAGCATTGCCCAACATCATTATTTTGTTTTTCTTCCTATCACTGATGGAGGACACGGGATATATGGCACGTGTAGCATACCTGATGGACGGAATGATGCACCGATTAGGGCTGCATGGTCGCTCGTTTATCCCTATGTTAATGGGCTTCGACTGCAACGTACCTGCTATTATGGCAGCCAAAGATATCAAGGATCCCAAAGACCGTGCCCTGACTATGCTGATGGTACCGTTTATGTCCTGCTCGGCACGCTTACCAGTGTATATCCTGTTTATTGACGCATTCTTTGAAAACTATAAGGCAGTGGTACTGCTTTCGCTCTATCTGCTCGGCATACTGATGAGTTTTGCATTCGCATTTATTATGAAGAAAACCAGATGGTTCCGCAAACCTGCCGATGACAAAGTGAATGAATTGCCTGCTTTCCGTATGCCCACATGGAAGAGTATCGGCGGACATATATGGTACCGTGTATCGGATTTTTTGAAGAAAATTTCGACCGTGGTGCTATGTGCATCGGTAATTATTTGGGCATTGGAGTACTTCCCTGCAGGCGACCTTGACCATATAGAAACCTCATGGTTGGCGGCTATCGGGCAGTTTATCGAACCAGTAATGCGTCCGTTAGGTTTCGATTGGAAGATGTCGGTCTGCCTATTGACAGGTCTGCCTGCCAAAGAAGCGATTGCCGCCACATTTGCCATTCTATTCGGCGGAGATATGTCGGCAACAGCCTTGACCCCTGTCGGGGCATACGCATTTCTGGTGTTTACCCTGCTCTATTTTCCGTGTGTGGCCACAATAGCCACTATTCGCCGCGAAATCAATTGGAAATGGGCTGTATTCACGATAGTGAACTCCATCATAGTGGCATGGTTGGCTGCATTTGTAGTGTATCAAGTGGGGAGTTTACTATAATGGTTCCGCCAAATACTATTTCAATTTCCTATTAATCAATATCTAAAAACAACATTTAGCATCGCGGTACGCTTTTTGTGGGGTAGCAGATATGTGGCAGGAGATAATTGTTATAGCATTGATTGTGTGCGCCATAGGAGGCGTGGCATACTCTATCCACAAACAACGCAGTCAGCCTTGTGAGGGCGATGGCGGGTGCAAAGATTGTCCGTTGGCAGACAAATGCAACAAGAAAAAGGAATTAGAACGTTAATTATCGTATGATTGGACGTTAATTCTTTTAGAACATATAATTCCACAAATTAACCATTAATTTGAAGGTTAAGCAATGAAGCAGATTGCAGAATATATAGTAGCAATGGTGTTTAGTGTGTTCTTCCTTATAGGCGGAGCGGGCTTTACATTGTCACATTATTGCTGCAACAAATGCAAGACAATGCATAATGCACAATGCACAATGCATAATACATTATCAAAGCATTGCGAATGCTGTTGGGTACTACATTTTGAAGTGGACACTACCGAGACGACACCTGCATTTTGCTTGCCGGACAGAGCCGAGAACGACTTGTTCGGACTATTCTATCCACCTGCTATCCACCTGGTATCCACCTTACTTTCGCTTAATGAGACGAGCCACGTTTACCCACCGCCATTGGCGACAAATACAGATCACACCAGAGGTGTATTGCGGCGTGTTTGCCGCTGGTTGATTTAGAGAACCGGTTTGCATTTTCTGTACCCATACGAGGTGCAGACGTGAGAAATATGGTTTTTACTCTAAACAACTATTATGAAACGAATTTCATTTATTTTACTCTTACTTATTATGTGTGTGCGCGCACACGCGCACGTAGAGGGTGTCGTGGTTGACGATCAAGGCGAGGCGTTGGTAGGCGCGAACGTCTATTGGGCGAACACCACACACGGTACCACGACTGACACAGCCGGACATTTTGTTCTCGAAAACGACCGTAGTAGCCGTTTGCTCGTGGCATCGTATATGGGATTTCACAATGATACGACCGAGGTTGACAAACACGAACCACTGACAATTGTATTGGTGAGCGACCTCGTGTTGGGCGAAGTTACGATTACCGAGCGTCAAATGGCGGTGTTGCGCAGCCGTCAGTCAGCTTTTGACACTCAGTCGCTCGGAACGGGCGAACTATTCAAGGCAGCGTGCTGCAATCTGAGCGAGGCCTTTGAGACCAATCCGTCGGTGGATGTAGCGTATGCTGATGCGGCAACGGGTGCCAAGCAGATACGCCTATTAGGACTAAGCGGCACATACGTACAACTGCTCACAGAGAACACACCCGCAGTGCGAGGATTGGCGCAACAATTCGGTCTTGCCTATATCCCCGGCACGTGGATGCAGTCAGTGCAAGTGAGCAAAGGTGCGTCGTCAGTTATCAACGGTTATGAGGCGGTTACGGGACAAATCAACGTGGAATACCTCAAGCCGCAAAATCAAAGCCCTGTGTCGATAAATGCAATGCTCAACACAGAATTGCACCCAGAACTGAACGTGGAAGGCGGTTGGAAAATACCGATTAAGGACAACGAGTTTGGAATAAACAACAAAGAATTGGCGACAGGGCTGATGGCGCATTATGAGCAGGGTTTTCTCTCAATGGACGACAACCAAGACGGTTTTGCCGATATGCCAAAAAGTCAGAATGTGAACATTGCCAACCGTTGGTACTACAAACAAGACAAATACATAATGCAGGCATTGGTGCGCGGATTATACGACCATCGCCGAGGCGGCACCATAGAGAATAGACAAAGGGCTAAGAGTCAAGAACCATTATCCGCCTATTTGATTGATTTGCAAGCGTATCGCATGGACGGATGGATAAAAAACGGTATTATCTTTGACCCTATACACGGCACATCCCTCGGTATCATTGCTGCCGCATCTTATCACAATCAGCAAAATATCTATGGCACACGACTATGGGATGCTGCACAGACCAATGCATATCTAAATGTAATATTTGAGAAAAACTGGCAGAACCTCGCCACCCCCTCCCTCAGAGAAGGGGCTTTGCAGAGCGGATTAGAACATAAATTGTCAGCGGGGTTTTCGCTCAATTATGACAAATATGATGAGACGCTACGGGATACGAAGGTGATGGATTTCGGGCGTCAGGAACTGACCCCCGGTGTGTTTGCCGAATATGCACTCAAAGCGGGAGACAAGTTGTCATTTGTAACCGGTATGCGGGCTGACTACTCCACCCGATATGGTTTCTTCTTTACTCCGCGGTTGAATATACGCTATACACCATGGCTATGGTGGGCGATACGTGCATCGGCAGGTATGGGATACCGCTCGCCCAATATCCTTGCCGACCATGCGGCGATGTTACCCTCTCATCGTCAGGTCAACCTCTCGGCATCCTCATTGAAACCCCAACAGGAGCAGGCGGTGAATGCAGGTGTAAGCAGCACGTTCTATATCCCGATTGCAGGGCGCGAACTGCAACTGACTGCTGACTATTATTACACGCAGTTCGTGAATTGCGTGATAGCAGACTACGACCGGTCCACACAGGCAGTGTTTTTCTATAATCTGCACGACATTGACGGACAGTCGTTTGCCCACAACGCACAGATAGAAGCCAATATGGAGATACTGCGCGGTTGGACAATGACAGCAGCATTCCGCTACACCGATGTGCGAGAGAGTTCATACGGAAGCGACGGCGTAACCCACTTGCGCCGCAAACCGCTGACCAACCAATTCAAAGGGCTGATTACCACCAGTTACCAAACACCGCTCAAGACATGGCAGTTTGATGTAACAGTACAGTTCAACGGTGGCGGACGTATGCCCGACGGTTTCAACGAGTATTTTCTCAGTACACTCGGTTCGCACCAATACGAGGAGCGCAACGGCGACCTATATTATAAATGGTATCCTCAACTGATGGCACAGATAACCAAGTACTTCCGCACATGGAGTATCTATATAGGAGCGGAAAATATGACCAATTTCCGTCAAGACTCGCCTGTTATAGGAGCGGATACGCCGTTTGCAAAAGACTTTGATGCCTCAATGGCATGGGCTCCAACCACAGGGTGGAAGATATATGCGGGATTTAGGTGGAAACTTTAAACCTCTCCCTACTCTCCTTCAGAGGAGAAAGTACAGCAACACAAACAAATACAAAGCCAATAACGTGAAACGGCAAACAGAAATTAAATGACCTTTGCAAAACAAATAATAAACACAAAATACAAATATGAGACGATTATTAATGATTTTGGTTGCACTACTGCCGATGTTATGGTGTGCAACAAGTGCGTCTGCCAAAGCGGACAAGCAACAAGTAACCCTGTATGTGGATATTCATTGTCAAGGTTGTATTGACAAGATAATGAGTAATATAGCATACGAAAAAGGCGTAAAGGATATTCAGTGCGACCTGAACAAAAAGACAGTGGTAGTAACCTACGATGCCAACAAAACCGATGTGCCTACATTGCAAAAAGCCTTTGCCAAGATAGGCAAACCCGCCACAACTGCGCCCATAACGGTCTGCGAGAAACCACAGCCGGAGCAAACAAAGACTCCAACGGATGCACAATCAGGTGCTACTATACGATAACTGATTACAATTCCTTTTGTTGTACGGGACTGTCCGATTGTCGGATAGTCCCTTTTTTGTATTAAAAGATAAGAATTTCGAAAGTTACCTGACCTGCAGCACTAAATGTTTCCTATACCTCGCCGAAAACAACTTGCTGAATTTCGCAGAGCATTATGACAAGAAAAAAACAGACCACAAGTATTGTGGTACTTAGTAAGACCACCTACAAAGTGGTGGGTATGATGACGGACACCGCCTATAGTCATCTCCAGATTGGTGATATAACGGTAGATTACACCACACAGCGTATCCAAGGTCAGGACAATCCGACCGCAGGTGGTGCTAACCCTGTAATTGATATGAAATGTCCGAATACTGGTGCCTGCTTCAAAGTGAATGTAAAAAAAGACGGTTATCTGTATGTGGCTGTCAAGTCCACTCCAAACAAGCAACAATTTGTATTCGAAGGCGTTGTAGAGAGTAATGGTGTGGTTGCAGGCACGATGGTAGGTTTCCAATACCTGTCGATGTCGCGTAATACGGGTGCAGCGTTCGGTAACCCCAATGGCGGTGTATGCGTAGAATATGTGGGTACGGGCGACTTTAATGAGTTGATGGCTCCTCCGGCTATGCCTTGCAACGTATTGGGCGGAAACTACACCACCAATGGTATCGGTGTTCTGTGTGTACCGGTTTATAAAGACGCAGAGAACTACATTGTAGGTACAGCAGGTTCGAAGATGATGGCTTGCGGTTTCGGTTTCTCGGAGGAGAAGGTGGCTATAACGGCTATTGGTAGTAAGAATATTAAAGCCCAAAAGCCTGATTATACGGGTGAGGACAACTATGAAGATGTATTGCTGACCGATGCTAAATACTTGGTAAAACAAGACTGCTCGGAAAAGTCGATTATGCTTCGTGCCAAGATTCCTGCAAACGAGAAATGCGACTCTATTTCTATATGGAACACCGGTGTCAGTGATGGCAAAGGTGGTATCAAAGCAAGCATCAATATGACCGGTTATGTATGGGCAGACGGAGTTGATCCCCAATTCATTGCAATGTCTAAATCTGGTTCGTACTATGTACTCCAAGTGGACAAAATGAAAAAATTCAACGTTATCTTCTTGGCCGGTAAAGTAACCGGTTGGGATGCTGCTACCGGTTATAAAGGAAACTACGGCCAAACCGTTAATATCGAAGGTATCACGGCAGATGCTTGCTACCAGATTACCGGTTTTGATGCAACAAACAAAGAGCAGAAATGTACAGTACAGGCTCTTGATTGCCTGACAGGAGAAGAACTAACCGCTTTGGAGAACACCACGGCAACGAAAGTGGCAAGAAAAGTGATTACCGCAGACGGTCAGTTGCAACTCATTATGGCTGATGGTACTATATTCAACGTATTGGGTACAACAATCAAGTAAAAAAATAGCCTCATAGATAGGTTATCTGCAAGGATAAAACAAAAGAGGATATGCCACAAGAGGCATATCCTCTTTTTGTGTTTGTATAGCGCGTTCTACATCAAAGGACCCAATCGGAGACGCTGCAAAATTTCTCCGTTCGCTATATTGAGAAATCGGTATGAAGCAAACAGAAAGGAAGTGAGGCTCCAAGCGATAATACAATCCCCCATAATTATGTAAGGAAAACATATCTTATCTTGTTTGTAGCAAAAGGACGGCAAAAGAAAATGAGGTTGCAGAGACACTTGTGTATGTGAGGAAAAAGATGTACCTTTGCACAAAATTATTTCCTATATACCTCTGCCGAATGTCGCATATAGAAAAAGCCATACTGCGCCGAAGTGAACTGCTAATGGGAGCCGATACTATGGTCCGCATAGCATCGAAGAAAGTGATTATTTTCGGAGTGGGCGGTGTCGGTTCATGGTGTGCCGAGTCGCTCATTCGATCTGGGATTATGCACTTGACCATAGTGGATTCCGACCGTGTATGTATCACCAATGTCAACCGCCAACTAATGGCCACAATGAAAACCGTAGGGCGTGTAAAAACCGATGTACTGCGCGAGAGATTGTTAGAAATAAACCCGAATGCGGAAATCACCGCCATACAAGGCATCTATTCGTCGGAGAATAGAGAGGATTATCATCTCGAAGAATACGATTTTATCATTGATGCCATTGATTCTCTAAAAGACAAAGCCGACTTGATTCTGACCGCCACACACCTAAAAGGCGTTACATTTATATCCTCGATGGGTGCGGCACTGAAAATGGACCCGACACGAATCAAAGTAGCAGAATTTTGGCAGGTAACAGGCGACCCATTGGCACGAGCATTGCGCCAACGTTTCAAACGCGACAAACAGTTTCCTGGACATAAATTCAAATGCGTGTATAGCGATGAACTGCTGCAAAACAAAGGTCAGAACCACTCCTGCGGAACGGAGCATTGTATGTGTCCGAAGGTAACAGAAACCCAACTGAAAACCGCACAACAGGCAGAAGCCCAAGGCGAGAAATCACTCCTCGGACGTACCGATCTTATCAACCATGAGTGGTGTACAAGCAAGGCGCAAATTAACGGCACCGTAGCGCATATCACTGCTATCTTCGGTTTTATGCTTGCGGGGCTGGTTATTGGAGCACTACAGACCGAGTAATTTCCACATTTGCGAACTCACAAATTACAAATTTAATAATAATATGAGAGACTCACAAATTTTCGACATTATCCGCATGGAGCGGGAGCGTCAAACCAAAGGTATCGAACTGATTGCCAGTGAGAACTTTGTCAGCGACCAGGTTTTGGAAGCGATGGGCAGCGTACTGACCAACAAGTATGCCGAGGGCTATCCCGGGCACCGCTATTACGGCGGTTGCGAAGTGGTAGATATGGCGGAGAATATCGCCCGCGACCGCCTCAAACAACTCTATGGAGCCGAGTATGTGAACGTACAACCCCACTCCGGTGCGCAGGCCAATATGGCAGTGTTTATGGCGTGCCTGAAAGCGGGCGACACGTTTATGGGTCTCAACCTATCGCACGGCGGACACCTGTCTCATGGTAGTGCTGTCAATTTCTCGGGGCTGATGTTCCGCGCTGTGGCATACAACCTGAAAGAGGAGACCGGGCGTGTGGACTACGACGAATTGGAGCAGATTGCCCACCAAGAGCACCCGAAACTCATCATTGCCGGGGCAAGTGCCTATAGCCGCGAATGGGACTATGCACGTATCCGCCGTGTAGCAGACGAGATTGGTGCAATTTTTATGGTGGATATGGCGCACCCCGCCGGATTGATTGCAGCCGGTTTGCTGGATAACCCTGTGAAATATGCACATATTGTTACTTCTACCACCCACAAAACCTTACGCGGACCTCGTGGCGGTATCATCCTTATGGGAAAAGACTTTCCAAATCCGTGGGGAAAAACCACTCCTAAAGGTGAAGTAAAAATGATGTCTGCACTGCTTGATTCTGCAGTATTCCCCGGTACGCAAGGCGGCCCATTGGAACACGTGATTGCCGCCAAGGCGGTGGCTTTCGGCGAAGCATTGGCACCAGAGTTTAAGACCTATCAGCAGCAAGTGAAGAAAAACGCAACTGTGATGGCACAAGCGTTTATGGATAAGGGATACAATATTATTTCAGGCGGTACGGATAACCACTCAATGTTGGTGGATCTGCGCACCAAGTTCCCTGACCTGACGGGCAAGGTGGCAGAAAAAGCCCTTGTAGCAGCGGATATCACCACCAACAAAAACATGGTGCCTTTTGATACCCGTTCTGCATTCCAAACCAGTGGTTTGCGTTTCGGCACACCCGCTATCACCACTCGTGGACTGAAAGAGGATAAGATGCCGTGGATTGTGGATTTGATTGACGAGGTGCTGCAACAGCCCGAATCAGACGCCACAATCGCCCGTGTGCGCGAGGAAGTGAACCGCGAGATGAACCAGCACCCACTGTTTGCATGGTAAGATTTTCCGCATAATCCATACAAAAAAGGCTACCCGAAATAAAACGGTAGCCTTTTTTAGTTCTCCTATGTATCCATCAATTAGACGTTAATTTTTGGGGAACATATAATTGACCATATAATGAACCATTAAGTTCCTCTGCTCTGCGTTTGGGGGAAGAACGTTAATTATCATGTAATTAAGCGTTAATTAGTGGAGGTTATTTTCGCATTTTAATCACCTTGGCGGGATTGCCGGCAACGATGGCATAATCGGGTACATCGTGGGTAACTACCGAACCGGCGCCGATGATACTATGTGCGCCTATGCGCTTGCACCCCGGCAAGATAATAGCACGCGCACCTATCCATACATCACCCCCTATCTCCAACGGTGTTTGTTTCTCTGATTCTGTCTCCGGTACAGTGCCAATCGGCACATTGGGGTTAGCGAAGGAATGTGCCCCCCCCAGGAAAAGCACATTCTCACCCATTAACAAACCATCCTGTATCAAAAGCGGGCGATTGTGGGAACAGAAATCCTTGCCGATACCGATGTTGTTACCTACTCGGAAATGCTTGCCGTTACCGATATATGCGCCCTGCTCCACATTGACAGAAGTGCCGCACTCGGCAAACAGGTGTTTGGCACAGCGATAGCGCAGGCGATATGCCATCCTACCCAACAACGGCATGGTGGACTTAGGCAAGTGCCGTGCAAAAGCGTAATAGACTACCAACCAGAATGTTCTCATCTCTCGGCACGCATGGGGTTGTGGAGGAAATCTTCGTAGGCAAGGCGGATACCGTCTTCGAGTTCGGTCTTGTAGGTCCAGCCGAGGGCAGTGGCTTTGGATACATCCAACAGTTTGCGCGGGGTGCCATTCGGACGGGTGGTATCCCATTCGATACGACCTTTGTAGCCGATGACTTTTGCTACCAATTCTGTCAGTTGTTTGATAGTCAGTTCCTTGCCCGTACCGGCGTTGACGGTCTCGTTGCCCGAATAGTGGTTCATCAGGAACACACACAGGTTCGCCAAATCGTCCACATAGAGGAACTCACGCAACGGCGAACCATCCCCCCAACAGGTAACGCTTTCCGCCCCACTCTCCTTGGCTTCGTGGAAACGACGAATGAGCGCAGGCAGCACATGTGAATGCTCAGGGTGGTAGTTGTCGTTGGGTCCGTAGAGATTGGTCGGCATCACGGAGATATAGTCGGTGCCATACTGGCGATTGAGGAACTCACAGTATTTGAGTCCGCTAATTTTTGCCAAAGCATACGCCTCGTTGGTTTTTTCCAAAGCACCGGTCAGAAGGCAGTCCTCTTTCATGGGTTGTGGTGCCAGGCGCGGATAGATACAACTCGACCCAAGGAACTCCAATTTCTTGCAACCGTTCTTCCACGCCGAGTGGATGACGTTCATCTCAAGCACCATGTTGTCGTACATAAAATCGGCAAGGGCATTTTGGTTTGCCACGATACCGCCCACTTTAGCCGCAGCGAGAAACACATATTCGGGTTTCTCCGCTGCAAAGAATGCCTCCACCGCCTCCTGACGACAAAGGTCTAACTCCTTGTGCGTGCGCGTGATGATATTGGTGTATCCCTGACGTTGTAACTCACGCACGATGGCACTTCCGACCATTCCGCGGTGTCCTGCCACATAGATTTTGCTATTCTTTTCCATATAATTATATTTTTTATCATTATGTATCCACTCGATATCCACTCGATATCCTCTCGATAATCACCCACTAATCAATATGCGAAGCAAAATTGGTTATCCTCATACCGATTGTCAATGCCTATTTCACGATACCTTTTTCGAGGTACTCGGCGAGGTTGGTACGGGCTTGCTCGGCGGCGTGGTCGGCTGCCACTTTCTTCATATCGGAGTGCACCATCAGGCGTACCAACTCCTCGAAAGTGGTCTTGCTCGGATTCCACCCCAGTTCGGCTTTTGCCTTGGTCGGGTCACCCCAGAGGTTCACCACATCGGTCGGGCGGTAGAAATCGGGCGACACCTCCACTATCGTCTTGCCAACCAAGTGCGCCGGTCCTGCCACGCAGATACCTTTCTCGTCCTGCCCTTCGCCCTCAAAACGCAGGGTGATACCCACCTCGCGGAATGCCAAATCGCAGAACTCACGCACCGAGTGTTGCACGCCTGTGGCGATGACAAAGTCCTCCGGTTGGTCGTGCTGCAGAATCAGCCACATACACTCCACATAGTCTTTGGCATAGCCCCAATCGCGCAACGAAGACAGGTTGCCGAGGTAGAGTTTGTCCTGCTTGCCCTGTGCGATACGCGCCGCAGCGAGGGTAATCTTGCGCGTTACGAAAGTCTCGCCACGCCGCTCCGACTCGTGGTTGAACAATATGCCCGAACAGCAGAACATATTGTATGCCTCGCGATATTCCTTTACAATCCAATAGCCATAGAGTTTCGCCACAGCGTAGGGCGAATAGGGGTGGAAAGGCGTGTTCTCGTTCTGCGGCACCTCCTCCACCTTGCCGTAGAGTTCCGATGTGGAGGCTTGGTAGATACGGCAGGTGCTTGCCAATCCGCAGGCACGGACAGCCTCCAACACACGCAGAACACCCGTTGCGTCGATGTCGGCGGTGAACTCCGGCGAGTCGAAACTGACCTGCACATGCGACTGCGCAGCGAGGTTGTAAATCTCGTCGGGACGCACCTTGCCGATGACTTGTATCAGTCCCATCGAGTCCGACAAATCGCCATAGTGGAGGTGAAAATGCGGTTTGCCTTCGAGGTGGGCGATACGCTCGCGATAATCCACCGAACTGCGGCGGATGATACCATGTACGTCATATCCTTTCTCCAACAAGAACTCGCTCAGGTAAGAGCCGTCCTGCCCCGTGATACCGGTGATTAATGCTGTTTTCATATTTTATACTTCGTGTTAATGACTTCGTGTTAGTGGTTGTACGTTGGTGATTATACGTCAGAGCATACCGCGACCGGCGAGTTTGAACCAGTTCCATGCCAAGGCGGCAACAAACATCACCACACACCAGATTTTGAACCAGCGTTTGTATTTCGGGTTGCGCATATAGGAAATACCATACGCGGCAAACATCATCGCAAAAGGAACAGAGGGCAAGTGGAAACGCTCCGACTGGGCGAAAGTGGAGAATATCAATACCAATAAATAGCCGCAAAGGATGGCTATCGGCAACACGTTCTTGCGCCAATCGCCGGTGAAAAGCAGAATAAATAATGCCAAAATAGTAAAGAAAGATGTAATATTTTTGACGAAGTTGCCACCGTGTATCATCTTGAGGTTCTCCTGTCCGGGAGTCTCCGTCATAGTTGGAAAAGGAATGGTAAATATCATTGGTGCAAAGACCGCTGCACCTGCGTACTTAGCAAATTTCTGCACACGACCTTGTGAATCCACACGGGTGGCACGCCATTCCATATTGCCTTTTTGCTCCGAACCGCGCGTCTCCCACATACTGCGCACACTATTGCCGATACTCGTATTATTGAGCATCACAACGCCAACAACAAGTGCTGCCACCGTGACCAACAAGATACGCCGTTTCCACCCTACTACGCGGGTACTGCTCAGCAGCAAGGCACACAAAAAAGCCAACACCAATACCGCAGCCAAGGCTGTGCGGAAAGTAAATACTGCCCCCGCAATAAGCATTAAGGCACAGGTGGGGCCAAATGTCAGTTTGCCGCGACGCAAGATATAGTCTGCCCGCTCGGCAAACAATACTGCCAGAAACACCATTTCTATTTCTTTCAGGTGCAGACCGCAATAATATATCAGGTTGGGCATCAGCATACATAGCACTCCCGCTATGCGCCCGGTGCTTTCGCCAAAATTGCGCACGGCTAACTTATATATCAGCAATGCTGTCCACGCGCTCCAGATTGCCTTGACAAGGCGTGCCACCAAAATACTATCCCCTGATAACAGATATACAAACGACAAATACAACGGATACCCCAAATCGGAATAATCGGCACCACTATAGTCCACAAAAGCAGGAAACAGATTCCAATGTCCGTCCCGCAAGAGACTTGCACCATACCGTCCCATCTCGTTATAGAAACCCACATCGCCGGGGTCGAACTCAAACGGAGACCCCGTCATAGTGAGATAAAACCAATAGGAGAAAAGCACATATACCACGCGAATACTCAGCGCGGTTACGAACAAGCGTTTGGCAAACATTTTCGGCGAAAGACGCGCCCATCGTTTGGTGCAATAGTTGGCGAAATAGAAGAAACCGCACGCCTCCACTAATCCGAACGCCCACCAATACCACGTAAGGGCATGGCGCATATAGAGTATATTACACGCCAACAATGCCAACACATACGTCAGCATTGCCATATTTGTAATACTCCGTGGCACAAACGCCAAAGGCATCGTATTGGGTAGTGATTTATATTGCATTTTCTTTTATCGCGCAAAGATACTGATTTTTCATCAGATACGCAACAATTAAGATATATTTATCGGACAATCATACAACATCACACATCATACCACACATAACATATCGCACATAACACGCACGTATCCCCCTACCACTACCCTACCACTCACTGCTCTTGTACCACTCCTATAATGCTTTTGGGATGTTATTATAACGTTAAATTATGGACATTTATAGAAAAAACTATTAATAAATCACACGTTCATTAACGTCCTCCATATATAATGCAACCCTCATAATTCAACGTTACTGTCGCTTATAGACCTCATACAACTGTTGCAAATGATGTTCTATGCTGTAATGTTGTCTCACTTGTTGTGCGATGTATTGGGCTTGCTGTTTGCAAGCGTCTCTATTGCGAATAAACGTTCCAAAATGCAGCCACAAGTCTTCTGCGTTGTTTGTTTGATATAGTGTTGCCCATTCCCCACCGCGAGTAACCTCCACCATCACTTCGTTATCATTAACAAAAACCGGCACACCTGCTGCCATTGCTTCTACCACGGCAATACCAAATGTATCATGGTCGGTGGCATAAACAAAAGCATCTAACTGTTGCAATATCTGCGGAACATCGTTTCTGCTACCCAAGAAATGAACCATATCGAGATGGTTATCTTTGCAGAATTGCACACATTGGTCATAACGCCACGGTTCTTTCTCATCGCGTTTACCTACAAAATAGAAATCATACGGAATATGTTCTTGTGCTAAACGAAGCAGAAATTGACACAGGGAACTTTGTGCGCGTCCGCGCACAAAGTTCCCCACCATCGCCAATTTCATCCCCCGCGAAGCGGGGTCAATTTGGGAGGGTAAATCACAAAGTGGTCCCGATACAACATCCAATTTGGAAAAGTCTATACCATTGTATATGACATGCGTCTTTTCTTGATTGCCAAATGTATAGTGGCGCAAATAATACTGCCGTTGCACATTGCTCACAAAGCACACGGCATTGCTCCAACGTATGCTGAGTTGAATCAGTATCTTCTCCCATCGGGTAGTGGCATAATCATATCCATGGAATGTCTCCACCACTTTAATGCCAGTCCCCCATGTTGCCAACTTGGCATACAAAGCATCAATATACTGCTGTGCGTGTACGATGGTTACCTGTTGCTCTTGCAAGCACTTACGCAGGCGTCTGATGTAAGACAAGATGTTGTGGTGCATAGGTGCGCACTGCAAAAAAACAGGTTGGGTGGCATAGAAATCATCGCGATATGCCCCCCCTTTCCTATGAATCCCCACAAACGAGAACGATGCCTTATCTGCGCTACGAAACACATCTAAAAGCAATGTCTCTGTGCCGCCCCGATTGAGCGAACCTAAAAGATAAGCAACTTTCATATACACCCTATTCATCATCGTGTTTATACTACAAGCCAAATATGATTTAGTTATACACCAATGAGAAAAATCCTATGAATAAAATTCCACTTCAAGCCCAAAATACATTATTTCCGTTTTATCCATCATCCTTATCTGTCTCCCTTGTTACATATTCAAGATGTTCTTCATTTTAGTTTCCAATCTATCATAATAAGCATATATCTCATCAGCAGCACCTTGTACGAAACGAGGTTGTGAAACAAATTCCGCATAGGCTTGGGGATTGGTTTCCAATAACTTTATCAAACTTAATGCCTCTTGCGGGTGCTCCCTATCAAGATAAATGATAGCATCTTTATTCAAGATAGTGGTTTCCGGAAAACCTTCATTCCCCCAATATATGGGGATACAGCCGGCTTTCACTGCGTGGAATATCTTTTCGGTTACATATCCTGCATTGTTGGTATTCTCCGGACATAAATTGAAACGAAAAGAACTAAGATATGCGATTTTATCGTTCTGATATGTAGTTCGCATAGCATCGTCATTATGGCGAAAATCAGATGGATAAGACAAAGGACTAACGGACTCTATCATATCCGCCATCAATGCTCGGTCTCCAAAGTAATCGTAACGACATATAAATGCACAAAAATGATTTCTATTTGTCTGCTGTGAAAAATTATATTGACTTACAAAGTCTTGTATATCACGATATGAAGTTAATGGAGTAAAGTTATCAATTAACCAATAGGGAAAACGTATATAATTATTTTGAGAGATATTGTCAAAACCTATCACTAAATCAGGTGCATACTTTTTGTTTTGAATATCTGCAAATAATTCCCAATGAGCCTGATACACATGTACATTTTCCATAATGTATAGGAAACGATACTTGTGCCTATCCCATCGTATTAATTCAGGAAATGAGTTTACAGTAAAACATGCGACATCATTTAGATGACTATATTGCAATCTATCCGCAATAAAAGAAGGAATCCATCTTTCACTCGCTCCTGCTACTTTGATTCCTTTATATGTTGGGCGTTTAATATCCCTCCATAAACTCTTACATAATCTTTTTGTATATTTTATATTCATCACGATATTGTAATTAAGCCATAGTACATCTAAGTAGCAAAAACGAAAAGTAACCACGTAAATATCTACAATACGTTTTTTTTCTATATTTGGAAGTCCTCACTTCATTTCTACATGTTTTAGCAAGTCTATAATCTCCACGCAAAATAGCATCTTTCAACTTAGCATAGATAACATAATCCGTCAATTCATCCTCATCAAAATGACAAACATTAGGAAATAATTGATTTAGTATTCGTCTCTCTCCTACAAAAAATTCCGCCTAGTTCACGCGCATTTGTTTTGATTGTGTAAGTGAGCCTGAGTGTACACGATAACACGCTGTTTCTATGGATAGTCTTGCAAATTTAGATTGCGAAGCCAAGACTGCCTCTGTCAAATAATCTCCATATATAATCGAACGATAACTTATCAATAAATGTCTTCTGTACATCATCGTACAAGTTCGCGTTGGAGGTCCATAAATTGCTACAGACTCAAATATATCCCCATATAATTCCCACTCTCCTTCACACTCATATAGAGCGGGCAAAGTCTCACATACAAGAAATTCTCCATCTTTAACTATTTGATATCGCGTACCTACAAATCCGTAGTCGGGATGGGTTTCGAGGAAATCCACTTGCTTTTGGAGTTTGCGGGGGTCGGTCCAATAGTCATCGCCTTCACACACGGCAACGTATTTGGCACCCGTGGCATCAATGGCAGTGTTCATTACACGACCGAGAGAGCCGTCCGATTTAGAGTACTGGTTCTCCGTTTCGCAGATAGGTTTGATGATGTCGGGGTACTTGGCTGCATACTCACGGATAATGTCGGCGGATTTGTCCGTGGAGGCATCATCGTGGACGATAGCCACGAAAGGAAAGTCGGTTTGCTGTATCACAAAGCCCTCGAGACAATCACGCAAATACGGCTCATGATTGTACACAAAGCACTTGATGGCTACGAGGGGATGTTTGTTATCTTGTTCCATTAGTTTAGATGTTTCTTTATTTGGTCTCCATAAAACACTTTAATTTCCCATTCACAAACTGTGCAGGCTTCCACCCACCACATCCTAAATTATTTACTATCAACGAGTCTAATCCATTTGCCACTACTCCCATCGGCACACTTAGAAATCCCACACCTTGTGTAAATAAAAATCTCAACACTTTTCCCACAATACGTTGTGTCCAAGGGAGTTCCGCCTTCATAGCCCTATCAAATTCTTCCACAAATGATTTTTCATCAGATAGTTGACTCTTCCACACCTTAAATTCTCGTGCAGCATTCAATAAATCCACGATATCTTCTAATGATTTCGAACCACTATCTATTACTTCTGCGATACTTGTAAACGGATGAACTTCAGCTCGTTCAAAATCTTCTATTGTTCTTTTATCTTTATTATATCGATCTAACACATTTCTTTGTTTACATGACACAATTAAGGACTGGGCTGGTGAATAATATAGAACGCTATTCCTTTGCATCGAAAAATCCATCAATCCATAAACCTCGACCATACTCAATAACAAACCTTTATGACGAAAACGGAAACTGGGCTGACCACATTGAGCAGCCTTTAACTCCATCTCCCCTGTCGCCATATTAGTATCAAACACAAATCCCTTCTCTAATTTACGAAACTCATATTTATTTGCCCTATCAAACATAGATATGGAAGAGTTTATTTCTCGTAGTTGTTGCTGCAGAATTTCTCTATGAATAAAATGTTCATAAATATCCTCATGAACTGCTGCTAAGGCATTGTTTGAAAATTCAAACTCTTGAGTAATATCCACATAATGTTTTACAATTTTTGTTTGTTCCCTGTCTAATTTCTCGGTTTCAAAAAAAGCCTTAAGTGATTTTTCACAAACCCGATAATGCATATCAGCACTATATAGACATACGTAATACACATCCTCTCCGCACATAGGAAACTTTCCACAAGCAATTGCATTTGTGGCAACATACAATACTAGTCCATACTCTCTCAACCTATCCAATCCTTCAAAACCTATATGTTGCCACAAATCTGGTAAACAATCTTGCTTGATTATTAAATTAACCTCATCATAAAACAACAAACACTCTACTATTTGCCCAAGAGTGTGAGTAACTTTATCATAATTTATGGTTATTGAATTGAACATATAATTATGCTTTTCTCAGTATTATCGGACATAAGTCTTTGACAATATATAATCCTATTTCAAAATGCAATAAATTCTCATCCGTTGGTTTGCAATTCAACCAATCAACCAACAATTGAGGATAATTGAAACCTGCCAAATATGAAAGCGGATAGTGTCCCGATATACGACAATTCATTTCTGTAACATACACTTCATTATCGGGTGTAAGAAAACAATCAACAGATAAGATTCCCTTATGACCACTATGCTCTGCTATCGCCTTCCCCAAATCAACAAATGGAGCGGAATCTGCAGTGCGTCCTAAATCGGTTTCGCCACTGCGCATTGCGACCTTTTCCTTAGCATAAGTCCCTAAATAGTGTCCGTTCAGGTCATTAAGTACATCCAAACCAAACTCCTTTCCTGTCATCATCTGTTGGTAGATAATAGCCTCATCTTTTGTAGTAAACGACTCATACTTAAGATAAGAATCAAATATATCCTTAGAACATCTCTTTGAGAAAAACATCAATTCATCTTCATCATATACCTTGTATATTCCAATTGATGCCATTCCCCAACGCGGTTTGATAATAATAGGATATGACAATACTCCATTCGTGATAGCCTGCTTAACTTCATCTATGTGAATATATGTTTTAGGAGTTGATAATCCTAAATGACTAATAAATTGATAGGTCTTATACTTATCATTACATATTTCCACAAAATTTGCGGGTGCTAATATCAGTTTTATACCATTATCTTCAAAGTCCTTTGTATGTTTGGATAATACTAACAAATCAACATCGAATAGGGAAAGAACTGCGTCAATCGCGTTTTGTTTGCAGTATTTGATTATAGAGGGGATATAGTCAATGTCGTAAATCAACGGAGATATGAAATATCCATCTGCTCTTTTCAAAGCGATAGTGTATGTACTATTGGAAGCAAACACTTTGCCTATGCCTTTAGCACTTTTGAAATAATCAACTATGTATGCACGACGTCCTGCGGACGTTAAAAGTATATTGACCATATCCGTTTTTATTTTATTAATGATAGTTTTTCCATTGTAGGCTCATCTTGAAATAAAGCCAAATTTCGTTGAATTTTCTCATCAGTCCAATTCCACCACTTTAAATTCAACAACTTCTGTATCACAGTTTCCTCAAAACGATACTTTATGATCCTTGCAGGACACCCTACAACAATAGCATAAGGGGGGATATCTTTATTAACCAAAGCATTCGCTCCGATTACGGCACCATCACCGATGTGTACACCTCGTAAAATAGTAGCATTAGCCCCTATCCATACATCGTTTCCTATTTCTATGGGCTTATCAAATTTGTCATTCCTAAGGCAATTATTCTCTGTTACTATACCAAAATAGGAATCATATATGAATGGGTGGGCTGTCGTTTTATGATAATTATGCTCAGGAGGACCTATTGTTACTCCATACGATATAGATGTATAACTACCTATCTTAGCATTAAAAATCATATCAAACGGACCTGTATATGTCCGTTTACCAATTTCACATTGCTGAATCAGCGTATTCCTATCCACGCGTACATGGTCGCCTAAATTAGAGTATCGAACACGGCTATTATCTCCAATAATGCAGAACTCTCCAACAGAAGATGATGTACATTCAGCATCTTTATACAAGCGAGCAGAGAGGGGAATGCTTGAATTCATTTTCATATCTTTATTTTGTTTACACATTGAAAAAATCTTTGTTGCCAAATGAGGTATTAACTGCTGATATTGAATACGGGTTGCTTTATTTCTAATGTTGTATTTCTACACCTCCTGCTCATTTTTTGCATTGGTGATAGATAGACTCTAAATTCTTTTGCAACATTTCATTATACAATTTCATAACGACTTTCTTTTGTTGTGAAATATGCAGATTATCAATATCATCATTGGATGCCTCTTTGATAGATTCTAAAAGGGCGCGCATCTCCTCTTCAGAAGGAAAGGAGATACCATATTTCTCCAAAGTTGCAGAGAATAGAGCCACAAAATTTGTCCACTTTTCGGTCATAGAAAAACATTTATTTATTCAAATCCGCACAATGTTGTGCGTATTCTTCATCAGAAAAACCTGCCGCATAACTTTTGGAATGGGAAAGAACACGAATTAACTCCGTATTTATCATACTTGCAACTTGTTGCTGATTAGAAAACGCTTGAGGATTATAAAATCGAGAGATTTCTGTTTGCTTTAAATCTTTGTAACCTAATGAATTCGCCATCTCAGATAACAAATCTAATAGAAAAGATTCTCTATCCTTATTATACTGTGATTTTTCATCTAAACTATCGAAATATTCTCTCCATGCTCTGCGCACTTTCTTATCATCTTGAAAAACAACATCAATTTGATTTAACGCATCTACCCACTCTTTTGAAATCATTACAGATTTACGATTAGCCATTAAAGTAAAAAATAATGCACGTTTAGCATTTTCTTTAGCTATTCTTTTATTCCATCTCACCCCCATCCACCATACTATGACAGGAATTAGTGCAACAGAAATAATTTGAGCAACTGCAAGCCATAAATTTGTATCCATGATTTTATAAGTTTTAAGTCTATTTACACAGGATCAATCGTATTTTGCGGATTACGCAGAATAGGATTGTAATGATTTTTCGGGTCAAAACATTGTTTAGCTGTTCCAGGGAAAGCCAATAGTGCCATACGGACATCATCAATGTCGCAAAATATAGTGTACCAAATGGACCAACCACCACGACTTTTCACCAAATCTACTATAGTATCAATATCAGTCTTACCACTACGATATTTATCCAAGTATCGTTGTGCAATATTCCAATCATTTGAACGTTTGCACCAACGCTTATCACCTGATTTTGAAGTTATAGGTGTCTTATCTAACCCTACTAAATGAAGCAATGCCACCGCATTGGAATACGAAATGCCTGTTAATTCTTGGTTGGCTTCAACGACTCCACCCGCTCTATATCTTAAACTTAAATATGTATTATTCAGATGTGGCAGATGCACTTCTCCAAAAACAACTTGTTTAGTATCCTTATTGTCTGCACCATTACATGTAGCACATGAAAGTAGAAAGTTGCTCCATTTTGTTTCTAAATGTGCATAGGGTTTCTGACCTTTCACAACTATATTCTTCGGTTGAATATGTTCAACATGCAAATCTCGTTCTTGATGATAAGCATCTTCACAATAAGAACAATACATACCCAAATTAGCAATTAAAGCAAGTTTGGCACACTTATAAGGGGAGTAATCAGAATTTATTGTATGTGTTTCGCCATTAACCAACACAATCTTTAATAGGTAATTTATTTACAGGTCTCATAATGTAGATTTCCTTTCTGCTCTTAATAATGCAACATATGCAGGATCATCAGAATACTCCGCTTCTATAGCATCCAATTCGTCTTTTACTTGTGCCGCCTGTTGATATTGTCCACTCTTTACCAACATATAATATTGTTCTGCCTTTTTGAGCATTTCTTGATAACGTTTTGCACGCAACTCTTGCTGCATCCCCATACGCGACTCTGCTATATCTTCTATACTATCTTTGAATGGTTCACCAGAGACATCCACCCCTTCATCAAAACTTACCAACTGATTTTGTTTCAAACTCTGAATTATAAACGGACTATGTGTTGATACTATAAATTGTATTTCAGGAAATGCTGCCATTAAATCAGCAAGGATGTGACGTTGCCAATGAGGATGAAGATACAAATCTAATTCATCAATCATTATCACTCCAGGAGTTTTTTTTACGGCATCTTCACCCAAAAATCCATTCAATTCTATACAACGATGAGCAATTTCAGACACAATATTTATCACAGATTGCAAGCCATCACTCATATAAGAAAAATGGTGTCTTGTCGGTTGCATTCCTGTTATAGTAACTACCGCCTCAATTTCATTATTATCAAAATCTATTTCTGACAAAGCAGGGATTGCTGTCTGCAGGGCCTCAAAAAAGGCTTCTCTGGTTCCCATAAATTCACGACCATCTTTCACATTTTTATCATAATGTTTGAGCCAATCTATGGCTCCGTCATAGTCCACTTTATCATGTAAAGCCATCTTATAGGCTTTTTCTTCACGCGAAAGTCGTTCTTTTACTTTTTTTACAACCCGATATTGTGCACCCTCTGTTCTCTTGGCACCAAAGGAAAGCACGATTGGAAAAACTACATTCGTATTTGAGCTACGTCTTATGGCACTTAATTCTGTTGCGAAATCCATCATTTCGGATGCCAATGTCCGTGTATTATGAGTTGTATATGATGCTCGAACATACTCACGAGCCCAACGGATAGTTCGATGTTCTTCCGTTAATACTCCCTCTCTTTGCATGGTCAGATTGCAATCCGCCACAATCTCAATACGAGGATTTTCTATATTGGGAATATAGTCTCGTTTAATAGCATCAAAAGGCTTATACCTATCCAAATTAGTAAAATTTCGTCTATAGGCAGGTCCACCAGGTAGCGTAGGGAGATCTTGCAGAAATTCTCCCAACCCAATTTGAATAGCCTTCAGAATAGAGGTTTTACCTGCTGTATTATTACCTATAACTACTGTCAAATTTCCGTTAAATTCAACATACTTCTGTGCGAAACCACGAAAGTTACGTATATTTATACTCTTGATTCTCATCTTCTTTTAATATTTTGTTTTATGTTATTATGCTTTTATTCGGTTACATAGCCGATTCTTATACAAATTCGGTTATATAACCGATTTGATATATTTCAATACTCTTTCCACATCCTCATCCGTCAGAGCGTGATGTATTGGAAGGCAGATGACTTGCGAGGCAAGGCGATTGGCAACGGGGAGGTTCGCTTTGGTAGCACTCGAGTAGTTCTTATAAGGCTCAAAGTCGGTTATCAACGGATAGAAATAGCGACGCCCCAATACATTCTGCGTCTTCATAAACTCATACAATGCATCACGAGTCATACGATATTCGTCGGTAACCAAAATGGGGAAATAGGCATAGTTCCACTTGAAAATAGGATTTATCTCATAAGGGAATAGTTCTATTCCTTTTACATCTTTGAGGGCTTCCACATACTTTTCGGCAACCCGCTTTCTGGTAGCAATGGCGGCGTCCACATACCGGAGATTCAGCAGACCATACGCAGCACGCACTTCGTCCATCTTCGAGTTGATTCCCGGAGCAACGACCGTAGTTTCTCCACGGAAACCAAAGTTCTTCAGGTTATCGACATCGTACTTCATTTCCGCGCTATGCACCACCATAGCACCGCCTTCAACGGTGTTATAGACCTTGGTGGCGTGAAAACTCAACGTGCTGACATCACCCCACTCCAAGATAGAACGCCCTTGTAGGTTACGCCAAACGCATGTGCTGCATCGTAAATCACTTTCAAGTTATGCCTCTTCGCAATAGCATCTATCGCCTCCACATCGCAAGGGCAACCATAGACATGCACGGGCATAATAGCCACCGTACGGTCTGTGATGGCAGCCTCTATCTTCGTCGGGTCGATATTTCCATTCTCCGGCAGTACATCCACAAAGACAGGTTTCAGTTTGTTCCACCAGATAGAATGGCTTGTTGCTACAAAAGAGTAAGGGGTGGTTATCACCTCGCCCTCTGTGATACCCAATGCCTGCAAGGCTGTAATGAGCGGGAGTGTTCCATTGGTGAAAAGCGAGAGATATTTTACTCCGAGATAGTCGGTGAGTGCTTGCTCCAACTGCTGATGAAAATTACCGTTATTGGTAATCCACCGGCTGTCCCATATCTGTTGCAAGTAGGGAATAAACTCGTCTAAAGGCGGAAGAAGGGGCGATGTAACGGTGATTGGGTTGGGCATACTCATATACTTATATAGATTTCACGCTGCAAAGTTACAAAAAAGTTGGAATATATGCAAGAAACTTAATTAAAACAATACTATCTGCTTGGTTTTTCCACTCCCTTTCCCACTCCCAATAGGACGATACTAAGGCTACGGGATATTTCTTTGGCGTGCGGCAGGTTGCCCAAGGAATGAAAATTGATGGTCATGTATAGAGTATTTTGTAGAGTCTTTGCTTGCACCAACTGCCAATTTGTCGGATACGGCGTTTGGCACGCAGAAGAAAAATCGGTGTGCGATAGGTGCGTATCACGGAGCGCGGTTGCTGCGACCAATCCACCTTACCAAGTTCCGCTTTTGCGGCATCGTGGTATTGCGGACTGAGCCAATAATCCAGCAGACTATTAACCCGCAGATGGTCAAAAAGGCGTTTCCACTCGGTGCTCAGACTTTCTTCTGTAGCGATGGTCTCTAACAGAAAAGTCATGTGATACTCCGGCGCATGCAGATGACGCGTAGCACGGAGACAAGTGGGGACATCATTGTTATAGTACGCCAACGGTCGGTTCAGAAAGGCTATCGGATAGTGCATCGCTGTCCTCACCCAAAGCAGAAAATCCTCACCCAAACGGACACCCGCAGGGAAACCTCCCATCTCGAGAAACACGCGGCGTGGCATAGCAACAGTCCCCGTCCAAACAGGCATTGCCGTACTTTGCAGGTAAGCTTTCGGATAATCTATATACCCCGTCGGCATATCCAAAGCCACGTGCGTTTTGCCGGTTTTGTAGTAGATATAGTTGGTGGCATACAGTCCCGCTTTCGGATAGACTTGTATTAAATGGGCCATCTCTTCCAAAAACGTCGGTTCCCACCAATCATCGGCATCCAAAAAACAGATATACTCCCCCGACGCTGCCCGTACCGCATTATTACGCGCCACAGCCACGCCTTGATTAGGCTGACCCAGCAAGCGGAAACGCCCGCCACAGCGCGGATTGTTCTCTGCCAACCAACCTTCCACAGTCGCCCGACTGCCATCCGTGCTGCCATCGTCTATGATGATACACTCATAGTCCGTGCAGGTCTGCGATAAGACTGTATCCAATGTATGACTTACATAAGGTGCCTTGTTATATAGCGGGATAATAATGGAAAACATCTATGGGGTATTTTATGTATTTCAATCCTTTTTTCGTTTCTATGATAGTATCAGTCATACTTTGTTTCTTTCGGTTCCTCACCAATCCATTTTTGTCCATATCTGGGTGAAAAAATGGTTCAATTACATGAATTATATGGTCAAAGGAAAAATTAACGTTCAATTACACGCCAATTAACGTCCCCAAAGAAAAAATTAATGGGTCAATTATATCTTCAAAGAGAAAATTAACGTTCATAACCATCCCCATTTCTCCAACTTAAACAGCACCCTTTCCATAAAGTACACCAACGGATAGAGGTGGTGGCGACGCAGCCGGTTCATCTGTTCCATATCAAAAGCATGGTGGTCATAGTCCCACAACACAGCCGGTGGCAGCACCTCTTCGAGTACGCGGCGGCGTTCCTGCGCACGCAGCGGAAGATTGGTCTCGCTGATACCCCCGCCGTCAAAAATCGTTACATCTATATCTGCATACACGGGGCGGACATGACCAAGTCCGATGGCTTGCAAATACCATTTCCAGTCGCTGACAATACGCAGGTTCTCGTCGTAGAGACCATATTGGTCGTCCTCGAAGAGTGCACGGCGGATATAAGCGCAATCGTGATTGAGTGTAGAGGAATAGAACTGCCGCAGAGAGTACTCCGTATAGCCGCTTTTGCCGATAAGTTTCCCCTTGCCATCCACCTTCAGCATATTGCCATAGAGGATGTCTATTGGTTGTCCCGCCTTTGCCGTCTGTTCCGTCAGGGCATTAAGCATACGTTCTGTAACATCCGCTGCCGCAAGACAATCCCCCGCATTGAGAATCTGGATGTACTCACCCTGCGCCAACCGAATTCCCTTGTTCATGGCGTTATATATCCCCCTATCCGGCTCAGAGATAATTTGTAATTTACAATTTGTAATTTGTAATTTAGCAGCCATAGCAGCCAAATACTCCTTTGTCCCGTCCGTACTTGCCCCGTCAATGATTATCCATTCAAAATCGCTCACAGTCTGCTCCAGCACGGAGTCCGCAGTCTTACGCAATCCTACAAGATTATTATACGTGATAGTTATGATTGAGAGTCTCATGTGTCCATAGAATTAAGCGTCAATTATCCGGTGATATAATTTCCATAAAATGCAGAATCTGCTCACTTTTTCTCGGTTCGAACAACAAATGTTCAAAGTCGCGTTGTTTCATCGTCAGATTGGTATGAGTAACCATGTCTTGTAATGCCATCATCAGCGCAGACATATCTCCAATACCACAACGTTTATATAAAAAATCGAAATCCGGTTTCGTCCGTTGCCAAAGAAACAATGTATCATAAAAGTCCCTACCCTTTTGACGCGAAAGCAAAGCGGATAATTTCATTGATAAAAGCACCGATAATGAAGGAACTGCTATGGGATAAAAGAAACCTAATCGTTGAATTGTTGCCATCTCCCGTTCATATTGTATTCCTTGGTCCTGCGCTTCAATCTTCATCAGAAACCGTTCCTCACGATGCCCTGTTAACTGTAAAGAAAACAGCAATTCGGGGAAATAAACATTTCTCCTATATGCTTTGAGAACACCTCCGTCTTTGTCTTTGGCAACAGCCTGTAAGCCTTGCAATTGGAGATAACGGATTACCCCATCCGTCATAGCCACGAAATCGCTTTCTGTCAACTGCTTACAATCGAAATCCAAATCTTCCGAGAAACGGTCTATACCTTGTACCAAACAAAGATTCGTCTCTCCTATAAAAGCGAGTTTTTCGGCATAAGCAGAACGCGACAACCACTCCAATGCCAACAACTCAACATACTCTTTGAGTATATGCTTTTGAAAAACGGCATTATTGGCGATTGTCGGAGGGTACCCCCCCCGAATATATGTCAAGTCTATCATATTTTGTATGCTTTTTTCAGTAAATCAAACCGTTTGGTTAACGCCGGACTATCGATGCGTACCATATATTCTTGCAAACGATTGTGATTCAACTCATTATCCAACCAATCCTCGTCCAACCGCAGGTCTAACATTTGTGCTTCGGTGTGATATTGAGGATATAAATATAACAAATCCAGTATTGCCTTTTCGGGAGTTGCCATGGGATATACTTTACCATCTTGCATATTCATCATAGTATATCCCCAGAATAAATTTGGGCGAATAGTTTGGTAACTATATGTAGCACAATCATTTATAAAACGTGACGTCTTTTGGGTAGTTACACTTGTTATCTCAACCACCTGTTCCGGAATAATTCCATAAAATGATAAAGCCGAGTGCAGACTGATATAGGATGGCGCATAAATTTGTCCTGCGAAGTAACGCGCATAATCGGGCTGCTGCCGATAATCCGCAAAAGTATACCAACCTTGGCGCAAAGAAATGATATATCCCTTGCGCAGCCACATAGTATAGTTACTACGATTAAATGTAGGATATATCGCCTTTACCTGTTGCGTACTGAAACAAGCAAACGGATGCCACTGATTATAAAACTGCAGATACGTCATCTTGATTTATTTCTAAAACGCTGCAAAATTACAACATTTCCCGAATATATGCAAGTCCCGCATACGAAAATATGCAAGCCATGCAATCCTACAAACGGCTATCTCATGAGCCTTTCTCCCCCTCCCTTGTCGCATCTATCGCCCTACCACTACCCTACCACTACCTGCTCTTACACCACTCTTGTATATCTTTTTTATTTTCACCCTCAAAATCTCCCTTGCCCTCTCTCATCAACGGCGCACGCATGACAAAGACATCGAAATTAATGATTAATTACATGGTCATTATATGCTTATCTCCCATTACAAAAGACCACTGCCTTGATTAAAATTAAAATTTATTTGCATAATCCATCGAAATATACTAACTTTGCGAGCCGAATGAATGATTCACCTTTTTTATGATGACTACGCCGACACATCCTTGTCATATATCCATAGTATCTCCCGTCTATCGAGGGGAGAAGATGGTTGCTGAATTGGTAGCACGTATTATGCACACTATGGATGAATTGTTTTCCAATATAGCGGAATCTTCTGCGAATACCCCCCCCAAAAAAAAACCTCATAGTAACGTATTCGCCTACGAAATCATTCTTGTCAATGATGCTTCGCCTGACCACTCATGGGAGGAAATAGAGAAACAATGTGCATTGCATCCGTGCGTCAAAGGCATTAACCTTTCGCGCAATTTCGGGCAGCACTATGCCATCACCGCCGGTCTGCACTACGCCAAGGGAGACTATGTGGTGGTGATGGACTGCGACCTGCAGGACCGCCCCGAGGAAATCCCCAATCTATACAACAAAGCACAAGAAGGGTATGATTCTGTTTTCGCGCAGCGCATACATCGCGAAGATAATTGGTTCAAAAGAACGTCCTCCAAACTTTTTTATTCTGTCTTTAGTTACCTCACAGACACCCGACAAGACGCTTCGGTTGCCAATTTCGGTATCTATCGCCGTTGTGTGATTGATGCCATTTTGTCTATGGGCGACCGATTTCGCTATTTCCCGACACAGGTGCAATGGGTCGGATTTCGTAAGGCATACCTGCCTGTTCGGCACGCCGAGCGTGCCGAAGGAAAGTCGTCCTACAACTTTGGGCGACTGATACGCCTTGCATTAGATACCATCATCTCGTTCTCCGACAAACCGATGCGGCTTATGGTCAAATTCGGTTTTGTCATCACGTTGCTGTCTATTCTGATTGCCATAGGCTATCTCATCCGCTTTTTGTTGGGTGACATCGTGGTCTTGGGCTACACCAGTCTTATCCTCTCTGTATGGGCTATTGCCGGCATTATCATTTCTTTACTGGGCGTTGTCGGACTATATATCGGTAAGATGTTCGATACTGTTAAACACCGCCCCACTTTCATTGTTGGAGAAACTCGAAATTTAGATGTATGAATATCATCACTTTGGATTGGGATTCCCTTTTTTTCGGTTTGCGTATAGGTCGTGTCGATTTGCAGACACCGTCTGATGCCGCGGAACTGCCTGAACGACATACCGAGTTGAAACGGCAATACGATTTGCTGTATGTATTCGATTACGCACAAGCAGGTTTCTCTGCTGAAGGCGCATCATTGGTAGATGAGAAGATTTTATACACTAAAGTATGCAAACCATGCCTACCGTTTAATGGAGTTTCCTTCTATCAAGGTGACAAGCCGTCCGAGGCACTGTATCGCTTGGCTCTCATCAGCGGTAGTTATTCCCGTTTCAGATTAGACTCTCTATTCCCAAAAGGCAGTTTTGAACGTCTGTATCACCGCTGGATAGAAACGGCATGTCCGGCAGAAGGAACCAACAAACAGATTCTGACTTTTCTTGACTCACACGGAGTAACCAAAGGTATGATTACCATTGATTATCAGAGCGAATTGGGGCATATCGGTTTGGTGGCAGTAGATACAGATACACAACACATGGGCATTGGTAGCAAACTGATGTCCACTTTAGACGGCTGCTTGTTTGAACGCGGTGTAAAAACCTTGGAAGTCCCCACTCAAAAAGCCAATCTCGATGCATGCCGTTGGTATGAAAAGAATGGCTTTTCTATAAAAAGCGTAACAAACATTTATCATTGGTGGCTGTGAGTATAAACTGATTATGAGTGAACATTTTAGAAATATCATAAAGAAGAACTTGGATGCCATCGGTATCTTTGTGCTGATGGTGGGCATTTTTGCGTATATCATGTTTGTGATAAAATGGAATAGCGATTTATGTGCCCATGCACACATCGCACAACAGATGCTTGAGGAACATCGGTTGTTTTCAACCAACTTCCTAATGTATTTTCTAATCAACCTGCTCACTTTCTTTACCGGTGCTAAATATCCGATGAGGGCAGTATTGGTGCTGCTTCTGGCTGCCGCCAACACCGCCAAATACACCATAGTGCGGGAAGCCTTTCGCGAATGGACATCTTCTAAAAATGCCAAGTGGGCGGCCTTTGCTATGCTTTTCGTGTACATCATACCGCTGATGTATTTCCTGAAGCCGTTGGGTATTTTCCTCTCGGCAGATAATATGTATTGGGGCTACTATGTCCCCAATGTTTGGCACAATTCCACCATACTGTGTATGATGCCTTTCGCCATAGCCTGCTATTTACTATCCGTCAAGCAGTTCAAACAGTACACCGACCGGCGCAACAAGTATATATCGCTATTTCTCGTATTAAGCGTCCTCGTCAAACCGAGTTTCTTTTTCGTGTATGTTATTGCCTACCCGATTATAATGCTGAATCAATACGGGCTGAGTAAAACATTCTCTAAATCCTTGCTGCCATTGTTAGCCGGTGGAATCTGCCTTGTTTATGAGTACGTAACCATATATTATAGCGGAGTGAACGACGGGAGTAGTGTCGTCATAGACATTGCGCAACTCTTTACGCTTGATTTTTGGCAATCCCGTATCTTGTATTTGGTAGTATCCCTCTCTTTGCCGCTCTTATTCCTCTGCTTGTATGGTCGCACTATTGTTCGAGACCCGGAATTTTGGTTCGTCCTGATTATGTTGGTATGCGGTTTGGGCATTATGTGGTGCTGTCGGGAAACGGGACCGCGAGCCACACACGGTAACTTCGGTTGGCAAACCATTGCAGCAATGTGGTTCGTCTATTTCTATATGCTCAAGATTGCCGTCAATAGCGAAGCATTACCCCTACCCCAACGGGGGGGGTATTCGCAGAAAATAATGCTCATTATATTCGGATTGCACGTGATAATGGGGTTTGTGTATCTGGGTAAATTTTTGGTTACGAAGAGTTTTTATTGATACCTATGACCAAATTTGCTACATATAGTTCCCTTGTGGCAGTCAACCTGCTGTATGCGTGTGTTACTATTTTCACAAAGTACGCATCGCAGCATACTTTTATGTCTGCCAAGTACCTGCTGGGGTTGTGTGGTGCAGTCGGTGTGATGGGTATATATGCCGTGTGTTGGCAACAGATACTCCGGCACATAGAACTCAGCACGGCCTATATGTTCAAAGGCACAAGCCTTATCTTTGTGATGTTGCTTGCCTTTGCTCTTTTTGGCGAGCAAATCACGCTCAATAACATCATCGGGGCGTGCGTCATCATTGTGGGAATTGTCCTGTATGCTGGGAAATAATATGTACATCGTTTTAGTCATATTATCCGTTTTTGCCGCAGCCTGCGCACAGATGCTTCTCAAGCAGGGAGCACGGCAAAACTATACCCCGTGGTGGCGACAATACTTGAATATATGGGTCATCAGCGGCTATATGGTTATGGCAGGCTGTTTGGTGCTGAACATCTTTTGCATGAGCCATAGTGTTCAAGCAAAAGAAGTAAGTTCCATCGAATCACTGAGTTACCTTTTCGTGCCATGCTTGGCTTTCTTTTTGTTCAAAGAACCTATCACTCACCGCAAAATCGCAGCGATAGCAATAATAATCATTGGTGTAATACTATTCTTTGTATAAAATATGAACACAAAATTAGTTAAAGGTATCTTCTACGGATTATCCGCTTCGTTCATAGGAGTTCTGGCATTCTTCATTATGTACAATGCAGGCTGGATAATTGGCGATGACGCCATTGTTGTTTCGCATACGGGTTGGAGACATTTCTTTAATCCGAAGGGCACTATCATACCTGCAGCAGGGCGATTCTATCCACTTGCTTATATCATTTACAACATATTGCCGATATGCAACTTATGTTCCGTCAATGCACATTTTGCCTTACACACATTCGTATTTGTGATTTTCTGTATAGTCTCATTATGGACTTGTTACAAGGCTGTTGATGCAAAACAATTAACTTGGCAAGACGGCATCTTGGTATTGTCTGCTGCTGTAATATGCATTGCACGCGCCTACAACAATTTTTTGGATGCATATTCCACAATATGGATAGATTATACGTTGGTTATGATTTGGGCATTATGCTGCTATTATGTACATATACATCAATCCAAACCGGCTCTAATCATCGGTTTATTAAGTGTTACATACCTCACATATTGTTTGGAAACAAATTTTGTTTTTCCGCTTGGTTATGGCATCATTGGTTTGCTTTTTACATGGAAAAGAACCACGAAATTAGAGAAAGCGTATCTGTGGAGTTTAGTGGGTATCGGCATTACCTTCTTAGTACTCTACTTTTTTATTTGCTTTTTGCATATAGAAACGGCTTATGATGGTGCACATGGTCAAGAAATCACTCTATTCAGCAATGCAATCAGAATGTTTATTGCTCAGAAAGTGTTATGGCTTGTCCTGATTCTTGTTTGTTGGAGAGCATACCGCATCCTTGTTAAAAAGGACAAGTTTGAATTTTGGGATACTATTTTGCTTACAGGATGTGCATATTGTTGCGGATGTGCAGTTATGAAACTCAATTGGGTTTTGTACTACTCACTTGCATCCATATTTACAATTCCGGCAGTGGTTCACTACTTGCACAAATACATCGGTTCCAAATGGGCATGGCTTATTATGCTGGCATTGGCATTGTTCATGTTTCGCAAGGTTCCGGGATATATAAAGACCACCCAGAATAATAGAAAAGGGACTGCGGAAGTTGTAGAACTATTGGCAAATCAATACAAGGCGGGAGATAATCTGTATTGGTATGCACCGGACGATGATAAACAAACAGGAAACTTTGATTTAGTACAACGAGACTGGTTACACCATTCTTTGGAAACAATTTTTGCATGGCAAATAGGCAAAGAAAATTATGAATTGCAAATTGTTAACCGTTTTGAAAGACAAGCAGGAACATATATTCTGCCTTGTGAGAACAACAGGCTCATCCCTAACGCCAACAATATAATCATCTCCACTGGAAATGTTCTTATAAACAATGGCGCATGTGGTTTCACAATCGTAAAAGTACAATAAATAGGCTATGAATATCCCTTTTAATAAACCGCATCTTACGGGCAAAGAAGCCCATTATATGTATCAGGCTGTGTTCGATGGCAAGTTGTCGGGCAACGGTGAGTTTACCAAACGCTGTCAGCACTTTATGGAGCAAAAATATGGTTTCCGTAAGTGCTTGCTTACCACCTCCTGCACCGACGCACTCGAGATGGCGGCATTGCTGTGCGAACTGCACCCTGGTGACGAGGTCATCGTTCCGAGTTACACCTTTGTTTCATCGGCTCTGGCATTTGTACGCGAAGGCGCAAAGATTATCTTTGCTGACTCTATGAAGCGCAACCCGAATATCGATGCAGAACAATTGGAATCCCTTATTACCCCGCGTACCAAAGTTATAGTGCCCGTCCATTATGCGGGTGTAGCGTGCGATATGGATGCTATTATGGATATTGCCAATCGCCACAATCTCATTGTGGTAGAAGATGCGGCACAGGCGATTGATAGTTACTATATTTCGCCCCGTACAGGGGAGAAACGTGCATTGGGTACCATCGGCCATTTGTCAGCATTCTCGTTCCACGAGACAAAGAACATCATTTCTGGTGAAGGGGGTATGCTGGGTATCAATGACGAACGTTTCATCCGCCGTGCAGAAATCATTTGGGAGAAGGGCACCAACCGCGCCGAGTTCTTCCGTGGCGAAGTAAACAAATACGGTTGGGTGGATACAGGTTCTTCGTTCCTGCCAAGCGAGGTGGTGTCTGCGTTCCTATGGGCGCAGTTGGAGGCTATGGACGATATCCAAGCCAAACGCAAACGCCTGTGGCAAATATACTATGAGTGCCTATCCCCCCTCTTTGAGGGGGCAGGGGGAGTCTCTAACCTTCCCCCTTATGCCACCAACAATGCACACATGTTCTACCTTGTGTGTCGTAATCTCGAAGAGCGTACCGCATTGATTAAACGGCTCAAAGAAAACGGCGTTCTGGCGGTATTCCACTATCTGAGCCTTCATAGCAGCCCATACTATGCACCCAAACACGATGGGCGTGCCCTACCCGAGTGCGACCGCTATGCCGATTGCTTGGTACGTCTGCCTATGTACTACGACCTCACCGAAGACGAAGTACATACTATCTGCCAAATCATCACCGACTTTTTCGCTCACTAATCATACACACCTCTATCTTAATCCCTCCCGACGATGCAATTCGTCGGGAGGGATTTTATATACACACACTATTGCATATATGCGCTTTTTTTCGTAACTTTGCGGGATACAAATAATTTATATAGTTTATGAAAAATTACATAGACTTCAGTATGGACGTTGTGTCTAATGCTGTTCAAAAAAGTTTCATTCAACAAGAGTACAAAGAGAACATTGTCTTTCAGTGGCTCAAACGACCATGTTTGATTTGCGGCAAAAACTCAAAAGTATTGTCGCAAGAGAGTTTGTTCTACATCTGTTTCCGGTTGTTGGACACCTTGAAGCAATGCGATGACCTTACAGATTGTCAGGTACAAAGCGAGATGCAATGTGTTCCCTATGAAATAGAACGGCTTATACCGGAAAGTATATATGACAATAGTTATTACTGTGCGTCAGAAAGAATGTTTGCAATATTCACCTTACACACATTATTGTGTATGCTCGAAACCGACGAAGCCGCCACATTAGCCCGATATTTGGAACAAGATACGGAATATCTCATGAGGAAAACCCTGTTGGAACGATCGTATTTCTCTATCTACAATGATATTATGAACACATTGACCAAAGAATCCCCCATCTACCAACGGAGTGCCCAGATTATGCAAAGCACCGATTATTGCGAAACCGACGAAACACATCTGATTGACTATGTACAAAAGTATATGCTATCACCACAACGGATTTCGGAGGAAATCGCCAACCTGTCGGCTCTGAATCATAGCGAAGGGGACCACCATATAGGACAAACGGAGAAGAACAACAAGGAGTTGGAACAACTTCGAGCACAAATCAAGACACTCGAAGAATCATTGCAGCAGAAAGACGAAGAAATAGCGGCTCTGCGCGAAGAAATAGAGGCCACCGCCAAATCGGTAGAGGGCTATATACAAATAGAAAGCAAGTGTAAATCAAAAGTTGCTGCCATTTTGTCGGCCATGTACTATGCAGGCTATTTTCATGGAGTGGAACTTCCAGATAGAAATCAAGCCGTAACCCACATTCTCAAATATGGTTTCCATTATCCAACCAAGAGTATTTCGCAACTGCTCAGTCAATATACGTACAATGGCGGAAACATAGAAAACCTAAAAAATGAACTGCGAAGTATAATAGAACTGCAATTAGAAGATACATTAAAGGATTTGGTACAAATACAAAAAGATAGAAGTAACGAAAAATAATTATCTCGTAACACATTGATAAAGAGAGACATCTATTTTTTGTCTCTATTTACCTAAAAAGTACGTCTAATTTTTAATCGGCAGATTTGCCGTACCTTTGCACTCGAAAAAATCAATTCGAGTGCTTTTTTATTTTGTGCTTGATGAACAAAAAATAGAACAAAAAATAGACTATGAAAGTTGCATTTATACCACCAATCGATTATTGCATAGGCAAAGTATCCATGAAGTCGGAATTCTATTTCCGGCGCAACAAATACGGCAAAGTGTTCGTACAGCGTTGTCCCCGACGGCTATCGGAGAAACAAAAGGCGTGGAACAAACAGTTTGCTCGCCTGTACGCAGGCAGACATCATTATCCGGGCAATCGGTCGAAACGGGTTCTGCGCGTGCAGACACTCCCCCAAAAGCAGATACGGGGTATCATGCAAGGAAAACAAAGCGTACAACAATACATGGAGCGCAACAGCGCGCGTACTGCTATGCCAACCTGTCCCACCACTGCTGTACCAACTCCCACGACGGGCAAACCTGAGGCAGCCAAACCTATTATACAACCACCCCGACCTACGCCCCCCGACAACTCGGACGGCATAGCCGACACCACATAACGGATATATCTACAAACAACTCTAATCTATACGAATATGAGTATCACATCTATACATGCGCCACCGCTGTGCGCTTACCACCCACAAGGTCGTCTATCGAGAGATGACTAAACAAATAACAAAAAATAATGTTTAATAAATTAAAATTTTACTATTATGGCAAAGTATAAGCCAATAGATTTAGTTACAAGTTGGAGCGGAAAAATTTGTGAGCACTCCGACTTCTACCTCGCCACGCGAGGAAAAACCGGCTATTCCGGCAGAATGTGCAACCCCAGAGATTTGGGCAAGAACCCTTACTCGGAAAACGAACTGAAAGTTCAGCAACGGTACAAGCAAGCAACGGAAGCACTCAAATCGCTTACCACAGAACAGATTCAGGCGTATGAAAAGCAATGGCTTGCACAGAAGAAATCCAAGTACACCACCCTGCGTGGCTTTATGTTTGCGCAGGAGTACGCAAAACTTACAGATTGACGACTATGGCTGGAAAAATTTTTTATCTACCGCCCATTGATTACACATCGGGCAAGATATATGGCAAGAAGTACAATTTCACCTCGGTGTACCGGCCATCCGGTCAGCACCCACGAGGATGTGCTATGGTGGGTACTCGTAGAACGCCTTACTCCCAATCCGAAGTGAATATGCATACCCGCTTCAAAACGGTGGTAACGGCTACTCGCAAAAGGTTGCAGGATGCCTCCAAGATGCAGCAGGACCTCCAAGCCTTTAAGTCACAAAGCGTGTACCGCACTTTGTACCAATACGTCTTCAATCAGGAGTGGTCTGCCTATCAAGATTAGTCCATACCATCCGCATTAGTTCCCCCTACCTCGTGTAGCCTCAAGGCGCAAACCCTCCAAGGTTCCACGCCTCCGGTTCAAAGTTCAAGGGGACTTGAACTTTGAACTTTTCATATTTATAAATCCCTTGTCGGAACACTAACGGCAATAAATAACCATATTACTAACTTTCCCAATAACTGACAAAAATGCAGCAAAAATATATTTAGTTTGTATGCTACAACTATCATCTGACTAAATTCGCAGCGAACTACTGCCATTTTGACATATCATATATGACAAGTTGAACATTAATACTGATGGCACAATGTTTGATTCCCTATTTTATGTTGGAGTGTCTTTGGTCTATCGTCCTATAGCGAAGACAACCAACCATACGTAACAATTAGAAGGACGAGAAAGGAGGTTTATATTGATATGACATTGCAAGAAGCCGTTGATAAATTCAATGATGCCTATTATAAGGCAAAGGAGTTTGGGGACACGAAGTCCAATTTTTATTGTGGCATTACAAATGATCTGGAGCGTCGGTGTGCAGAGCATAATATTGAAGATGTATTGTATTCTGTAGAGGCAAAACCTTTTGATACAGCGAAGAAATTAGAAAAAATGTTGCACAATGAAGGTTATGATACAGGGGAACAGACAGGAAATGGGACATCGGATTCTACTATCGTTTATATGTATCGCAAGACTACCAAAACAAAAGAGTAAATCAATTCTACAAATCAATAAATTTGGCATTATAATAAGACAAAAAGAAAGGAGGTGTTGATAATGACAGAAAGAGATACGGTACGATATGAACTTCATGACGGAAATAAAGTCGTTTATGTTGGAATCACTAACGATCCTGAAAGACGTGCTCAAGAGCATACTGCTGATAAAGAGTTTGGGAATATGGTAGTTGTCGGTCCTAAGGTTTCTCGTGCGACCGCCGAAGCATGGGAAACAGAACGTATACAAACATACAAACAGAACCACAATGGAAATCGTCCAAAATATAATCAAAATGATTCTGGTAAATAAATAATTCATTGTATTTGAAGCAGAGCAAATCTATATAGGATTTGCTCTGTTGTTGATTTATACATACATGGAATATGCTTATTCACAGAATAAGACATCCCCAACATAATCGATAATAACACATCATATTGGGAATTTTTATTACATTATAAAAAACTGCATTGTTACTAATTTTCAATACAATTCTATTTTTTCATAGACTAATTGTATATCTTTTTCTTAATAACAAAAGGTGGTTGTTTTCCAAACTTTCGAGCAATTGTATTGATAACCTTTTGCCATAATGGACGAGGAGTACGGCAATTTACATTATAAAAAGCATTGATAATACGACTATCTTCATACAATATGTCTACAAATTTCGGAGTTGTATTGGTGGATAATACCACATTATCTAACGCATGATTGACACCACAATTTTCACCGGAACCATCATTACCGATATTGTGTACATACGATTGTACGGGATATATAGCCACCGCATGATTTACAAAATGGGCTATAGTAAATTGGATAGACCATATAGTTAACCCGCTTTCCATTCGTTGCCATAACATCTCAAATTCATCATCCCCCATACGATTCAATGCATCACGCATGGGGAGGGTATTTTTGATTGTGTCATATACATCCACATTCCAATCCACTTGTCGCCAACGGTCTTCCCATGTCCCCCACCCCCAAGATGAATTACGTAAACACACATACGTATCATACGCATAATCTGCAGGAAAGGACATTCGTGTTACAGGATAGTTATAGCCACTAATAGAGAATACAGATTTGCGTTCTGCATAAAAATCCAAAGCCTGATTCATATACGATAAGAAAGCAGGAGAAGTTTGCAAATCATCCTCCATAACAATAACCTTACCATACTCCTTTAGCATCTCGGTTACCCCTTTTCGTATAGACAAGTATAATCCCTTATTACTATCGGACTCGTGAAAAATCACCTCTCCGCACCATTGTTCGGAATGTATCAATTGCCGCACTTCTACAATACGATTCCGTTGTGTTTCTGATGCATTATCCTTTGCACCATCCGCATAAATATGCAGCACACTATCGTTTGCAAGCGTATTCCGACGGAGAGCCTGTAAAGTAAGACGTGTATGATTAGGACGATTATAGACGAAAAGAACTATAGGAGCGAGAGACATACCACTACTTATTTTAAGAGCAAAGAGCAGACCCTGTCTGCCAATACGGAATTATAGAACTTATACGATGCATCAAAAAACCTATACTGATAGTTTTTGACCACATCGCTAATAAAAGGTGTCGGCGGAGTGAAACCGCGTTTGCGTGCAAATAAGATATAATCGGGAATGATACCACGCAACACCTCTTTGAGGAAATACTTGGGCACACCGTGTTTGTATTTTACCGCCATCGGCAGAGAAGATACAAACTCTATCAGTTTATAATCAAGCAACGGACTGCGTATCTCCAACGAATTACCCATACCTTCACGGTCGGAAAGATAGAGATAAGCACGGGTCATAATATTGTCTATTTGGAAATCATATATGCCATCTATTTCTTGCCCTAACGGTACATTGGGGAACGGCATATTCAGATTGGTCTCCTTGATATTGAAGGTCTCTCCTGCATAAGTACAAGTTGCATCAGTGGCAAAGCGGTAATAGTCGTCACACATCCAATAGCACCATGATTTATCGTTAATTTCGTATGGGTGATTGGCATATAGTACTTTACGCCAATTATGCGCCAAGAAACGGATATATTCTTGCTTATGCTTTCTGATAGGAAATAAAGACTCGTGATAGCGTCGCATAGCATACGATTCCCCAAGGCTGTTCCAATAGGGATAGCCATAGAAAATCTCATCGCCCCCCATACCACCTAACAGCACCTTAAAACCGAGATTACGCACTTTCTTATAGAGTGCCCATTGGGCTAAAGCCGCAGCATCTGTAACAGGTTCGTCTATATACTGCGTAAACTCGTCAAAGCAATCATTGAAATCAGATTCATCTAACTCTATCTCATGATAGATAAATCCTTGTTCTGTGGCAAAACGTTTTGCCACACCACGTTCATCGCAATCAAATGCACCCTTATAGCCCGCAGTAATGGTATGCACTTCGTGTCCACTATCCTTGGCAAATTTTGCCACCAAACTGGAATCTATACCACCACTCAGCATAACGGCAACGGGTACATCGCTGCGCAAACATAATTCTACGGATTCACGCAACAATGCCTCTGTTTTTTGTTTGGCTTCTTCAAACGAAATATCGGATAATATATGATTGCGCAAAAGATGCCTGTCCCAATACCGATAGCGACGACACCCTTGTGCATTAACCAAAAGATACTCTCCGTTTCCCAAACGTTTGATTTGCCGTATATATGTTTTCTCATTATCTATAGGTCCTGTATAGCGAATAGGCGAAACCAATTGCAGAATATCCAATTGAGGTTGCTCTATATATTGCTGCAAAATGGCTTTCAATTCGGTAGAAAACACCACCCCACAAGGTATCTCTGCATAATACAATGTTTTCTCCCCGATTCTGTCTCGAGCAGCAAAGACCTCTTGTGTCTTTGTATTATACAAACAAAAAGCAAACATTCCGCGCAGATACTGCAAACACTGCACACCATAGTCCTCGTAGAGATGAATAATCGTTTCCGAATCACTCTCTGACATAAACCGATGTCCTTTGGCTATGAGTTGCTGCTTGAGTTCTACATAGTTGTATATCTCGCCATTGCATGTCAAAACAAGCGTTTTATCCTCATTAAACAAAGGTTGCTTTCCTTTCTCCAATCCGATAATAGAGAGACGTACCTGCCCCGCCACATAATGTTCATCCTGCCATACCCCTTCGTCATCAGGTCCGCGATAACGCATAGAGTTGTTCATTGCCTGAATACGTTGCACATCGTCTTTGGTTGTGCAAGTATAACGATATATAGATGATATTCCACACATATAGTTTTGCTATTTGATATTCGTAATGAGTTGATATATATTATCGGCATTTTGTTCTGCCGAGAATTGTTCCAAAGCATATCGGTATGCATTATTGCCCTGAGATTGTAGCAATTGTGGATGTTGTGTATATTGCATTAGCACATTTGCCAAATCTTCCACCTCTCCAAGCGAATAGATAAAACCATCAACGCCATGACGCAATAACTCCGGATTCGCGCCAGAATCACTGACAACAACCGGCATACGCATCAACATCTCCTCTATTGTAACCCGCCCAAAAGCCTCATCGTGTGCACAAACAACACCCACATTCATATCTTGCATTATAGCATACACGTCATCCGTATGCCCCATAATATGAGCATATCGCCTGATGCCATTTGCATCTATATAATTTTCCATTTGTTGCAAATAGTCGGATTTAGCAGAGCCGAGAAAATAGGTCGCTATCACAACACCCCGTTGCATCAAAAGATATTGAGCACGCAAGAGTTCCATTTGGTTCTTTTGTTCACACAAAACACCGATACAAACCACTTTAAGATGGTCTATCACCTGATTGAGTTTCTGCCTATACACACCTTGAGGCAATGATACACCATTATAGATACAATACATCCTGTCCGCAGACAGATACGGACGATAATAGTCCATCATATACTGCGAGATAAGTATGTAAGCACTATTGACAGGGCAACGTAATAGAGATAGAGATAGAGATAGAGATAGAGATAGATTGAATTGCACCAAACTCTCACGGAAATGCCATACGTGAGGTATTTGCAAACGCTCGGCTATAAAAAGACCAATATCTATAGTAACAGAGTTGGAATAAATCAAATCAAAATGGGTGTCTCCTAATCCTCTCAAAATACGTTTTATCCGCCAATAGTTAAGCAATTGTTTGCGCTTATTGAGCAGTTTTTGAAATAACCCATGATTATCATTTACCCACCAATAGTAATGCGATACCACATAAGGTATCTTATTCTTTTCAAGCATCTCACACATTACCCCGGCATGCGGGAGCAATACTGTTGTCTCTACATTGTAACGCTCACGCAACAAAGAGATTAGTGTCAACATCGATTTGTTGGCGCCATAGAAACCGGCATAATGTGTGATAAAAAGAATGTGCATAGAAAAGACGGAAAAAACTGCAAAAAATACTATTTTTCTCTTTCTCTTACGTATGTGTATGCACTCTTTTTCAATTTATAAATGGGATTTCCATCATTGTCAAGAGAATCTATGGCAATCATACCTTTCCCCGACAACTTTTCTATAAAGTCCTCATAGTTAGCAATATCCTCTCCATTATCAGCCTGATACTCCTCCTCCCCAAATACAAATATGCTTCCGCCTAACACATCTAACCTGTATGCTTCTTGTTCGCCACTATTTACCCAATCGCGAAGAATATCATACTCTTCTTTAGATAACACAAAATTACTTTTCGTATTAAGGGCATCTCCTATTATTTGCGCATTTTCGCTATATCCACTAAAATGGTCATTTACTTGTCTCTCAATAAGAGTGTATAACTCTTTACGCAATTGTTCTGTAGATTTATACTCATGCCATATAACACCTTTGAGTTTATTTCTAAAGTCCTGCACAAGTTGTAGTTGCTCCATATTTATGGTAGTTATATCATCTACAGTTGTTCGGAAAAACACCATCACCTGTTTCTTTGCTTTAAGATGCTCATTTATTTCTTCTACAGTTCCACTAATTTCAGTATCTGTCGGAGTTCCTAACTTTGTACCAAAGAAACAAATCAGCATGTCACTTGGCTCCACTAATTGCTTATTAAGAATCTGCTGCGCATAGTCTGCACCACTTGCAGGATAAGAACTAAAAGACCAATGGCGGGGCAACAAAACCATTTTTGTTTTTGCTGCATGTGTTTGATTCCATTGTTCAATGGCATTCCTTGCCTCAGTAATCTCCGTTTGTATATCAGACGGAGCAGCAATCATAATGTTATAGACATGTGCGGTAAACATAAAAACTTTAATTAACTTGCGAACATTTTATTCTTTTTACACGTAGCAGATCTTTAGCACATAATAAAACTTGATTAAGAATTGTCTGACAAGATATTTTCTATCCATCCCATAGCACCTCTAAACGACTGAAAATCAGAATCAGACATCTCTGTTGCATGAGCATCCGTTTTACGATATTTATTAATTAACGTAGCCTTAGCACTAAACTCAGCAATATCGCAGCCAAAGACATTATGGAAAACATTCCAATTTTTACGCATTATTTCAAATAAGGTATTAAGGTATATGGGATGTTTTGAAGAATCAAAAAAAACTGAATACTCCATATTTTTATATTTATCGTACTCTCTCATGCCATATATTTCTTTTATGACTATTTTCTTGGCCTCATCCTCCCCAAAAGATGCACGTAACTGATTTCTTACTAACCTTCTAAGCATAGGCTCCATTTTGTTTCTACGTTCACATATTTCTTGTTGTTTCTCATTATTATTTAGATGCAACTTGGTATAATGCTGAGTGCTCAATAAATAGTCAGCTAAAGCTTCTATTTTGAACGAATAAGAACCGTTATGATCTATAATTATTCCGTAATTAATTAAATGAGAGATATACAAAGGTGATAAATGAGCTAATCCATTAAACGTTTCAATATCTTTTTGTGCTAACCATAAGAGCATCTGATATTCATCATTATACCAATTTGATAGCACATCCAATACCATCTTAGCATATTGAGGGAAACCCGTATCTTCCTTATAAAATGCTTCTTTATAAAGTTCGTAATCCGCTTTTACTATAGTGTAAGGTCGTTGAAACCCCACTTTTTTATGAATAAAGCTACACATCTGTCTCATCAATAAAGGATGCCCACCAAAGTCTTCCTCCAAATGTGTACAAACTTCCTCCGTAAAATTTAGTCCCATATATCCACCTAATTTATCTATCATCTCTTTAGTTTGTTTGTAATCAAAGGGAGGGATATAATAAGGTCTTATCTGGGAAAAAATAGGATTGTCAACATTTTTTATCGATGGGGTTTCTATACAACGTGGATTTGTTCCTGTGATGAGATATGAAAAATCGCCATTTTGATTTCTTTGATATGTACTTCGAATAACCTGCCAAAACTTGATGAATGCCTCTCCTGTTTTCCAAAATTTTGTTATAGAAGTATCAAATGTTATGTTTTCAATTTCATCGAATATTAGCAATATTTTCTTTTTACCATAACTATGTAACAATATGATATCATCCTCAAAGTATTCTGCTGCAAAACTTACATTTTGATAATCTTCCATTGAATGCACTCCACCTTTCTTGCTAAACCGAAGTTCTTTCTGTAATTGAGAAATTATATAGAACAAAGCCATATTCCATTCTTTATTATGCAGCGTTTGGCAGTCAATAAATAGTGATATTGATTTTTTACGATCTAATGCACGTTCCACACCATACAAAATTGAAGTTTTCCCTGTTTTTCGCAGTCCAAACAGCCCTGAATTCTCATTGCATAAGTGCTTGTTGACCAAATCACTAATAATAGTCTGTCTACCAAAAAAGAATAATTCTTTTTTCAAAGGATCTTGTATGCCAAACAAATCCCGACTATAAAATAATTTTCTCATTTTTGACAACACATAGTTGTCTTTTTCATTGGGAGATATATTCTCTAACTCTATATACGAAAAAGGCACAATAATTCGAGATTCTTGATTAGACTTAATCATTTCAGAAAGGGACAATTCCACATTTTCATCCCTACTAACAAGAAAAAAACAGATTTCTTCTATTCGCAAATCTGGAATTTGCAATAAATCAATCGCATCCAAAGTCCTAGGTTCCAATTTCTCGTAAGGACTAAACACAACGGCCATCTCTCTAACAATATTGAAAGCCTGCGAAATTTCCGGGGAGGGTTTTAACAATGCAACTTTGTACAAACTACCACTAGATTCTACTTTTTCTATTCTAGTGGCTTTCCAATAAGTTTGTGTAAGAATTTTCAAGATAGAATGTTCATGAACATCCAAAATGCTAACATCAACTCTTTGTATGATGCCAGGTTGAAATATTGTATTCTTCATGGTTAACATTTATTTTTATGTACTTTAAACTCACAATACTGATAATGCGTTTAGACTTGATGAACTGGTTTTTCCCGCATGAATCAATCAAATAAAGGCAACTCTAGGTCCTCTACTCTTGGATAGAATGTTCCGATTATGATAAACGGATTAGAAGCCACATTATGGAACTTGAGAGTTGTTCCCATAAGAAAATAAAAATCACGCCCCTTTAGCATTGTCGTAAAGTATTTTTCTTTAACCTTCTGACAAGCAATCTGTTCATCACCATCTGCTGCAGCCAAACAATTTCAATACAACATACCCAACTCCCAATCCTCAATCATGATAGTGCGGATCTTTTCATCTTCAGTAGTAAACTTATACGAGAATTTATAGGGCAGTTTCTTTACTATTTTGAAAGCGACCTCTTTATCTTCTTCAAATAGTTTTAGTTGTGCTTGATTAGCATAAACGGCAGCCAACTTCTCCTTATCCCACTCACGATCAACAGGTTCCCATATAAAATCGAGAATTTCTTTGGGCTTAACAACGGCAAGCGACTTATGCGGTGGACGCTGCGCTTCCTCAATTAAATCATCTAAATTCGTATATACCTCTTGTAACACATACGACTTACGTAATCTCCAATTATGAATAGGTGGAATGACAGCCCCTGTTATAATATCCTTATCAATATCAACTGGACGATAACTCTCTTTGCGAAAATCTTTGGTATTTTTCTCTAAATCAATTGTTATCCATTGCCATTTTTTGTATTGGCTGTCATCCTTCAATTTTCGATACGGAATGGGGTAAATCCGTATCCAAGAACCATCTTCAAGAAAACCGGCAGTACATACCAATTCATCATATTCCGTTGATAACGTAGGATATGTTTTTACAGCTATTAAAACATTTGTAAGTGCCATAATTCAAAAAGATATATGTGTTAGAGGTATTTGATTATTAGCAACATTCAGCAACGCCTTTGCAACCCGAGAGCGATGGCACTGGTTTGGATTCTTTTCAAAACAAGTTAATGCTACACGTTTGTATTCCTCAATTAACTGACGAACATAGCCTAATGCATCTTTATTCTCTGCAAGCGTAGTCTGTTCATATTCATCAAACAATATATCGTAGTCTTTTTGTGAACGCAAATCTTGTCGTTTAGAGGAATCTATACCTAAATCAGGTATATGCACATAGCGAATACCAACCCCTATACACGCCTTTTCCAATTGAGATTTATTAAAACCATATTTTTGGCTATAAGCATTTTTTCGGACATCACACAAAAGGTGAACATCTTCTAGTATCAATTTGTTGATATATTGCTCTAAAGAAACGCCTTCATAACCTATTGTATAAAGTTGCAATTCATATTTGTGCCGTTTTTGTGCTTCGATACGCGCCAATTGCTCCGCATTTAATAATTTCTCAGCAATGCTACTATTGATGGCATAAAAAGGATAATGGGTATATGTATATACAATTAACTCGTCCTGCGACATACAGCCAAAGTTCTGTACGACATCACGCATTGCTTGTTGATCAAACATATCCAATTGTGCCGCATAATTTGTCTCATTCTGCAACAATATATATCCTTTATTTTCTTCCTTTACATACCCATAGGTTTGAAGAGTCTGCATATCCTGATTCGCTTGAAAAGAAAAACAACCATAGCGATACGGAACAAAATAAAAGGCTTTATCTATCTGCCCGCGCGTAAAAAGAAAAAGATATTTTTGCAATTGAATTGCAGACAACTTCCCTCCGAAAAGCTGCAACAAAGCCAATAATATTTTTCTACGATAATACAACATATATTCTATACATTATTATATTCCCATAACAGCCACGACTTTCATTAGCATCATATCATTAGCATATTCTTCCATAATAACGCGCACAAAGATACGGAAAAGATTTTGATTGTGCAAGAGTAGATGAGTTTTTACAAGACGGAAAGTGGTGTAATCTATTGTTGCTATTACAAAATAGAGGAAACACATTAGACCTTTTCCCTACACAAACCATGTTATTGCATAGCGAATAGCAAACCAAGTACGCCAATTTACATAAGGATGTATGTACATGACATCACTTGTATGAAGCAGACCATAATATGCTATTTTTTCCCAACAAGTTAGTTTTTTTAGTTTTTGACGCCATACAATTGAGTTACTACGCACCATCTCTGATACCACACTCCTAAATAATTCTGTTTTTGCATTGACGATATTATTGGCACACCTGTTAATCTGGCATATCTGAAAATATAGTTTCAATGGTGTATCCTTCTTCCTTGTTACAGAAGTTGGATTATCTCTGTAATAATATGGGGCGTAGTTACAATGTTTCGTTCTTTGTGTTGCCACAGCCAACCTTACCATCCAATCCGTATCTTCATACATCTTGTTCTCCACAAACCAAAGATTATTTTCTACGAAAAAAGTCCTCTTTATAATTTTTCTCCATGCCTCCACACAACGATAATACCATGGACCATGTTTTGCATCTGTGATAAAATCTTCTCCTGTATATATACGTTCATCTTGATATGCCTTTTCTGCAGATAAATAACCTATGCTATCTGCAAATTTACAACAATCAAACTGAAGGACATCTAATTCATATTCATCCATTTCCTTCAACAAGGTTCCCAAGCACATCGGAGCAATTTCATCGTCTGAATCTACAAACCAAATATATTTACCTCTTGCATTCTTTACCCCTTCATTTCGTGCACCACCTAATTTACGATTTTCAGGAAGGACAACTAAATGCAACGTGCTATATTCCTTTTCTAATCTCTCCACAATACATCTACTCCTATCAGGAGAATAATCATCCACACAAATAACCTCATACTCCTCACAAGGAATATCTTGATTATACAGCGAACGAATACATTGCTCAATGTATTTCTCAACATTATAGAATGGAACTATGATAGATAATCGAATCATTGAGCAAAATAGTTATTTCGTATAATTTTATCGCACAATTCATATGCTTTTTCTTCAGAAATTTCTCGTTTGTCGGTTTGATAATCTTTGAGAAGCCCTATTCCTACCCCCCCCACGTAGTTTCTTCGCAGTTTACTGATTGTAAGATAGTTGGATAGACATCCATTTGATATGCAACATCTGTAACATAAGAACTTTCCTTGATATAAGGCGAAATTATAATTAATGGGCAATATGGTTTTTCGACCTGAAAGTGATATCCTTTATTATGCATATAAGTGGCATATTCGTCTCGTTTATCATTTGGAAAGATCTTATGATCTCCAGTGATAACAATAGTAGCATTTTGCAATAATGTATCTGTATCTATAGCTGTTAATAATGTTCCTAAACCCTTATCGCAAGTTGTAAAAGCCTTAATATAATCAGCAAGATATGTTGGCATATCAACAGGAGTCTTATAATCTGACACCTTGGCACCTGAGAAAGGTACATGGGTGGACATAGTTACAACTTGAATAGAACGCCACCCCAGGTGAACCATATCCAATACATCTTGAAACAACACACGATCATCATCCACACTAACAAAAGTCGAATCATACCCCATAGCAGGACTCATTGCCTTTTGATTCCACACGTTGGTCTCATGAGGCAAAATACATATAGCTGGCTGGACAGATAAATGCATAATCCCTGGATATGTATTATTTGGAAAACGGAAACAAGCAGCACCATACTGCAAAGGGAGTAACCCTGTATTAATAATCATCTGACCATCAGCAGAACCACCTCCCTTAATCTCTGATTTAATTTTATCTGCATAGAAAACCGGATGCGTCTGCATATAGTGGTACAAATTAGGTGTAATTTCAGGAGTAATCACCCAATCTTCAAAACTTTCCACTAAAACTAAAATAAGTGTTTGGTCAAATCTTTTGATGCCTGTTCCCTTATGTTTCTCCAACCATATTTGTTCTTCTTGTGATAACGATGTTGCATACATTGATTCATCCATTTGCAATGCATCACATATAATATATAAAGGAGATTGAAAAATAGAAGTCATTTCCATATAGGCTTTAACGCCATATGATCCAAAGGAACGATTACGCACATCTGTATTATAAGGATTAAGAGCCTTAAAACCATCGTGTGATGGGTACTTAGTATAATAACATCCCCAACCAAGCAAATCTAATACTATGAAAAATAATACAGCCAATATAAATCCCATTATGCTTCTTTCACGTAGTTTCGAAGATAGAAGAAATAAGCATCCATATAAAATAAAAGACAAGAAGGGATATATCACATCTGTTTTATTGACATACAAAAAAATACTATTCCAAAAGCCTTTCATATTCCCAGCCATTGATATAGCATATATGTCCAAAAAGGAATTATAACTTCTCAAATAGATTAGATTGGCTTCAATCCAAAAATCTAATAACAATGTAAAAATCAGTATAGATTCCCTACGTTTTAACAGAAAAATAAAAGAAGCAAAAAATGCCGCCCCTGCCATTTTGGGTAAATAGAAACGCCAAAATTCCAATTGGTCGCGAAAGAACGTAGAAATCAATACCGTACCAAAACACTCCCAATGAAACAAAATACTCTTAAGAGACAAACAAATAAAAACAAGCAGCCATACCAATAAAGATTTTCTCAAATGCATAGAATCAGTCCAAAAACTATCCAATATACTTATATTACTTTTATTCATTTTCTTTTTAAGGTCTTTATTTTCAAACACCAATTCACAATAAAACCCAACCTACCATTCTTCAGATGATCATATTCTATACTTATTTTTCTCAGTCTATCAAGTTCCTCATAATCTTTGCGGATACATGGCAATATCTCTTGGTGTACTCTTTCACGTTCCAAATTCTGCAATGTACGAAACTCCGAACTATGACTGATTCCATTACAATCAAAGTCTGCAACTATAAAATCTAAAGTTTGATACGTTGCACCATCTCTAATAATTGTACGGAAAAACCATTCCCAATCTGATACTATTTGATAATCTTCACGATATGTTCCGAAACGTTGAAAAGCATCACGACGGATAAAGGTAGATTGGTGCAAAAGAGTGTTCTCGTAAAAATATGAGTAAGTCAAATCTACAGCAGCTGGAGGATATATTAACAAATCCCCTTTCCGTTCAATTCCAGTTGCAACATCGGCTGTTACATTCGCTTCCATAAAGCACTGTACCACATCTGTATTCTCCAATGTATCACCAGAATTTAGGAATAACAAATACTCCCCCTTTGCCATTTTAATGCCCTTATTCATAGCATTATAGATACCCAAATCTGGCTCTGAAACAATCTGTGTATCAAAGAAATCCTGCAAGTTATATTTTTGAATCAATGTTATAGATTCATCTTCAGATGCTCCATCCACAACCACATATTCAAAATTTTTATTTTTTTGAGCCACAATGCTGCCTAATGTTTTATGTAACCCTAAAGCATTGTTATAATTAATCGTTATGATAGTAAGCCTTTTCATCTTAATGCTTGATTACCTTTGCTGGCACTCCTGCTACCACGGTATTCTCAGCAACATCTTTATTAACTAATGACATTGCCCCAACTACGGATTCTTTACCAATTGTAACACCTTTCAAAACTGTTACATTACTTGCGAGCCAACAACGTTTACCTATGATAATTGGTGCTGTAGGGGCATCTGCTGTACTTTTTTGTTTCAAACGATTTTCGGCACTAATACAATGAAAATCTGTTCCATAGATATTACAATTTGCACCTATCATTGTCTCCTCCCCTATTTCAATACTACTACACGTCACAATACTCGCACCACTAATACCTACCCCATCGCCAATTTTAATAATTGAATTAACTCCCTCCGCAGAAATAATAACAGGATGATTGATTCCGGCGGTATTAGCAGTTGCCTCTGAAACCAAAGTCACACCTTTACCAATAATAATCCTTGCCCCCTGTGCACGCTGTATACTAGGTTTCCCCACAAGCGTTACATAGCCTAATTGCGTCTCTACACCACGACTACGCAAATAGTTATAATCAGATATCTTCTTGCGCCGAATAATTTCTTCATTACCGGGAGGACAAAAAAAATCTCTAATTAGAAGAAATATGTTTTTAATCTGTTGATACATAAGCAACACACGTTATAGATAGATATATCCAAAATATTTCTTATCCACAGAAATACCTTGAGGAGTATAGTTTCCCTTTACATTCAGTTTTATAGCACATTCCGCGGTTGCAAGAGTACGCACTTTGGGATGTGTTAGGTCAAATTGAAGATAATATGTATCATTTGTCAAACCATCAGGCAAACAAAAAGTATCACTAATAAGGAAATCAGAATCGTTAACTTCTATAGTTTTCCCTGTTGTTAGTGCAGGAGTCCTTTTTGCCACTACAGAAGATGTATCCGATAATAGGTAAGTTTCAATATCCAAATTTGCCTTTCCCGTATAATGTCCTTTAATTGCAACATTCAAGGTACGAACAGGCCATTCCAAATCCAACACATCGTATGGACTACCATTCACCATTAAAGAATCTATTGTCAACCCAGCCGCATTAATCTTAAAAGCATCACACGATATATTTCCATTATAAGAATGAGTGTTATCATGCAGATAATTATCAACTACATTCTCTATATTTCCGCAAAGTTTAACTAATCCATTTTCCAAGAGAACCCCCTTAGAGCATAAAGCGCGAATTGATGCCATATTATGACTCACAAACAGCACCGTTCTGCCTTCGCCGTGGGAGATGTCTTGCATCTTGCCGATGGCTTTCTTTTGGAACTCGGCATCGCCTACGGCGAGGACTTCGTCCACAACGAGGATTTCGGGGTCGAGATGGGCGGCAACGGCAAAGCCCAAACGAACCATCATACCAGAACTATAACGTTTGACGGGGGTATCCAAGTATCGCTCGCAGCCTGAGAAAGCAACGATTTCATCGAGTTTGGAGGTGATTTCCTGTTTGGTCATACCGAGTATGGCTCCGTTCATATAGATGTTCTCACGACCGGTCATCTCCTGATGGAAGCCCGTGCCTACCTCCAACAACGAGGCGATACGTCCGCGGGCGCGAATGGTACCGGTGGTGGGGGCAGTAACTTTGCTTAGGAGTTTCAACAGCGTGGACTTGCCGGCACCGTTCTTGCCGATGATACCTACCACATCGCCCTGCTCCACTTTGAAATCGATGTCGCGCAATGCCCATACATATTCGGAACTGCCTTTCGACGCGCGGTCATTCACCTCGCCTATCTTCAGATACGGGTCCTCGCGACGGAGGATAGAGGTCTGGAACCAACGGTCGAGGTCGTGGCTCAGGGTGCGCGTAGAGACAAGCCCCAAGCGATATTGTTTGCTGACGTGATTAAATTCTATTGCGGTTGCCATTTTCTACTAACTCGTGTGTGCGTGTATATACGATATTGTGTGTATTATTCCATGATGCTATGATGATATGGGCTACAAAATTACTAAAAAAAATTGACAGTACAAAGTTTTGCTATAACTTTGCACAAAATTGCATTTGTTATTGGACAGTACAAGCATAGGCAAAAATATAAAAATAGTATTTTTTTGCGCAAAAACTTTTGTAAATCAATTTTTTATAGTACCTTTGCAAAGTTTTTCGCTGCTACGATGCAGTTTCTATAAAATAACATACGGAGATAGAATAATAGAAAAATATATAGAATTATGACTAAAGCAGAACTCATTACCAACATTGCTATCCAGACCGGATACGACAAGACGTCGATTGCCACCGTCATAGAGTCGGCTATGGATAACATTAAGAAGACCGTTGCATCGGGAGATAACGTATATCTCCGCGGTTTCGGCAGTTTTACCACCAAGACCCGTGCAAAGAAGATTGCTCGTAATATCTCGAAGAATACTTCTATTGAGGTTCCAGAGCATAAGATTCCGGCATTCAAGGCTTCCAACGAATTCAAGAAACAACTCCTCTGATCAGGAATAATATAATAACTATTTAATAATTACAATTATGCCAAACGGAAAAAAGCATAAGAGACATAAGATGTCTACCCACAAACGTAAAAAACGTTTGCGCAAGAATCGTCATAAGCATAAGTAAGACGATTTCGTTTAACCTGCTTTGTGGCTTGAGATACGTTTGGGCGCAAACGTATTGCCACAAAGCATTTTTATTTTATTGAGAACCATTATGAAAAGCGAATTGATTGTGGACGTACAGCCACAAGAGATTGCTATTGCGCTCACTGAAGACGACCGCCTGCAAGAGGTGAGTCGTGAGCAACGCAACAAGGATAATTTCTCGGTGGGAAATATCTATTATGGACGCGTGAAGAAAGTGATGCCGGCACTAAATGCAGTCTTTGTGGATGTAGGTTATGAAAAAGAGGCTTTTCTCCATTATTTGGATTTAGGTTCACAGTTTCGAACGCTACAGACCTACGTGAATAAGGCGGTAACCGACCGTCGCCGCGTGCCTTCGCTCCAACGTACTCCCCGACAACCCGAAGTAGGCAAATCGGGCAACATCGGTGATGTGTTGAAAGTGGGCGACCCGGTATTGGTGCAGGTGAGCAAAGAACCCATCAACACCAAAGGCCCTCGTCTGACTGCCGAAATCAGTATTGCCGGACGCAATATGGTATTGATACCGCTTGCCGACGGGGTGATGGTCAGCCAAAAGATAAAACGAGAGTCGGAACGCTCACGTCTGAAACAACTAATCACTTCTATCAAACCGCAAGGGTTTGGCGTAATAGTGCGCACAGTGGCGGAAGACAAGCGTGTGGCGGAGTTGGACAGCGAATTGCGCCTGTTGGTACAACGCTGGGAAGATACCGTCAAGTCGCTGCAACAGAAGGAACCTGTCAGTTTGGTCAGCGAAGAACTCGGACGCACCATAGGGGTGATACGCGATGTATTCTCACCCGATTTCACGACTATTCAGGTAAACGACAAAGCGATATACGACGAAGTTCGCCAATACGTGGAACTTATCGCTCCGGACAGCGCAAAGATTGTCAAGTTGTATGATGGTACACAGCCCATCTTTGACAAGTTCGATATTACACGCCAGATGAAGACCGGACTCGGTCGAGTGGTAGGTTTCAAGCATGGCGGGTATCTGATTATCGACCGTACGGAGGCTCTATTTTCGATAGATGTCAACTCCGGCAGCAAGAAACTGTACGAAGATCAGGAGGAAAATGCGTTCCAATTCAATATGCTCGCCACAGAAGAACTGGTACACCAACTCCGGCTTCGAGACATCGGTGGAATTATTATCGTTGATTTCATCGATATGGACTCAAAAGAGCACCAGCAGCAGTTGTATGACTATGTACGCAAACTGATGTCGCACGATCGTGCAAAACATAACGTACTGCCGCTTAGTAAATTCGGACTGATGCAAATCACCCGCCAACGTGTGCGCCCCGCGGTAGAGGTGGATGTGATGGAAGTTTGTCCGACCTGTATGGGCAAGGGAAAAATACAGCCGTCGATTCTCTTTACCGACCAAGTGGAGGAAGAGATAGGGCATTATTATGAGCGTTACGGCAAAGGCTTGCGCCTGCATCTGCACCCTTATGTATATTCGTATGTATGCCGCGGGTGGTTCAACAGCCTAAAATGCCAATGGCGGCGTAGATATGGTGTGCACGTGGTGGAAAACCAAAGTTTGGGTATGTTGGAAATGCGTTTTTGCGATGCGCAGGGCAATATCCTGAGGCACCAAGAAGAGCCGCAAGAACAGCAATCCAAGCAGCAGCCTAAGGAGCAGCCAAAACAGCAGTCTAAGGAGCAACCAAAGGAACAGCAGCCGGCGGAGCAAAAGGCGCAACCCGCCACTAAAAAGCAACCCGCCAAGAAGCGACCTAAAAAGGAAACGCCCAAGACGGAACCCAAGGCAGAGCCTACAAAGCAGGAGAAGCCTGCGGAGAATGCTCAAACGGTACAGCAGCCTGCAAAGGCAAAGCAACCAAGAGCAAAGCAGCCTAAGGCACCCAAAGCGCAACCCCAAAAAGAAACAGAGGCACTACCGGTACAAGAGACCATGCCGTCAACCGTACCGATTACTCAAGAGTCCGCTAATCCAAAAGAGGAAAGCAAGTAAACAAAAAGAGAGACTTTTTCCAAAGAGGTCTCTCTTTTATTTTGAAGAGACGGCGCCATATATAAGACATCTCGGAGAAAAAATGTTTTTTCAACATCGAAAGAATACCTTTTCGGATATTTTTTACTAACTTTGCACAAAATAGCTTTTGTTATTAGACAGTACACATTTGTTATTGGATAGTACAATTTGGGGAATTACTTATTTTCATGACTGAAATACAACGACAACTCTTTGCGCTGCAAGACAAGCGGTATCAGCAGTTCCATAGCAGCCTTTTACCCACACTGCCATCCGAGAAGGTAATAGGCGTGCGCATGCCCGCTATGCGCAAATTGGCAAAACAACTATCTCAACAGCCCGATACCATAGAGTTCTTGAACTCTCTTCCGCACGAGTATTATGATGAGAATACGCTCCATGGTTTGATACTCTGCGAGGAAAAAGACTATGACAAGACGATAGATATGCTGGACAAATGGTTGCCATTTGTGGACAATTGGGCTACTTGTGACCTTATCAAACCGCATAGTTTCCGCTTGATGGCTAAACACAACCCGGATAGACTTTTGGCAGATTGCCTGCGTTGGACGGATAGCGTAGAACCCTATATTTGCCGCTTTGGAACAGGTATGCTGATGACTTATTTTTTGGACGAAACATTCCAACCGGAGTTATTGGCGCATGTAGCGGCCATAGAGAGCGAACACTACTATGTGCGTATGGAGGTGGCATGGTATTTTGCCACAGCATTGGCTAAGCAGTATGATGCCACTTTGCCCTACATAGAGCAGCACCGCCTACGCGATTGGACGCACCGGAAGACTATACAAAAAGCAATAGAGAGTTACCGCATCAGCGATGAGCACAAGGCATACCTGAAGACTTTTCGTTGACGAACAAGGGGTACCAAAAAAGCAGACACGTGGGTAGTGTCTGCTTTCTTTTGTAGATTTTTCTTTTTAGTCGAGAGCTGCCATATTCTTCGGATTGAAGAGGTCTCGTCCCTCGGGAGTATAAGCATAGTCGATACGGTCTTGATAGAACTGCTCCACCTTGCCGCGGACAATCTTCATTGTGGAATTGACCATGTGGTTCTGCTCGGTGAATGCTTCCGGCAGTACAGCCACTGCCTTCGGCAACCATGCTTCAGGGAATTCACCATAGTGCTTTCCACCGGCACGATACGCATCAATCTCATCTTGTATCTTTTGGAGCATTGCACGTTTGCCTTCATCGTTTTTCGGGTCTAATCCTTTCGATTTAGCATACTCGCGCAAGGCCTCTTTAGCAGGCACAATCAGCACCATTGTGTATGGGTTCTGGTTGTTGTGCAACACCACTTGCTCTACATACTTGCTGCCGTCGGTCAAGCCATCCTCAAAGCCTTCCGGACTATATTTCTCGCCGTCGGCACTGATAAGCAGCGATTTGAAACGACCGACCACCCACAGATAGCCAGGATGTTTCTTGGTAACATATCCCATATCGCCCGTATGCAACCAGCCGTCCACAATAGTTTTGGCAGTAGCCTCGGGATTCTTCCAATAGCCTGCCATCACGTTTTCGCCCTTGATGACAATTTCGCCCCGTTCACCATCGGGAACGATATTGCCTTCGGCATCACAGATCTTCAATTCGAGGTCGGAAACGATGCGTCCGCTGGAGCCGAAGATGGCGTGTCCTACAGAGTTGGCACAGATGATAGGTGTAGCCTCGCTCAAGCCATAGCCCTGGAACATCGGCATCCCCACTGCGCAGAAATAACGTTGCAACTCAATATCAAGCAACGCACCGCCCCCCACAAAGAATTTCATACGTCCGCCAAAGCCCTCACGCACAGACTTGAAAATCAGTTTGTCGAACAGATTTACCAACGGTTTGCGCCATGCCCGGCAACCGCCTCGGTTCCAATATTCCTTATTGTATTTTATAGCATTGTTGAGCGCGAAGGTATATAGTTTTTCCACAAACGCACCTTTCGCTTTAACGGAAGTCTCTATACTCTTGCGGAAATTGCGTGCTAATGCGGGTACGGAAAGCATCACCATAGGTCGCACCTCTTTGATAGAGAGCGGTATATTCTTGAGTGTAGCAAGAGCAGTCTTGCCGACCGGTACGGTAGCGATACTTCCGCAGTAGGACATCATCGTATAGAAACCTGCCACGTGTGCAAAGCAGTGGTCAAGCGGCAAGATGATGAGCATTACATCGTCCGGATCCACACCGATGATAGAACGCGCCTGCTCTACGTTGGCGGTATAGTTGCGGTGGGTGAGCAAGATACCTTTGGGGTCTGCGGTTGTACCCGAAGTATAACTGATGTTGGCATAGTCGTCCGGACCTACCGATTTGTAACGCTCTACAAACTTCTCGGGTTCGGCAGCCAATAAGGCACGACCTTTGTCCATAACCTCAGTAATACAGATTTCCCGGTCCTGATACTCGGGCAGGGTATCGAAGACAATCACGTATTTTACATTCGGACACTCAGGCAGTATCTTACGAATCTTGGGCAATTGCTGCTCCGAAGTCATAATATATTGTGCATCAGAGTGTTGAATACGGAAAAGCAGGTCGTTTGCTTCCTCCAATTTGATGCTGAGCGGCACATTGACACCCCCTGCATAGAGAATACCGAGTTCTCCCGTTACCCACAGGTTTCGTCCCTGCGAAAGCAATGCGGCACGTTCACCTTTCCGCATACCGAGAGCCATCAAACCCGCACCTATGACATGTGCCTGTTCGCGGGTCTCGCGATATGTGGTTTCCGTCCAAACATTGTCCACTTTCTCGCGAAGGAATACGTGGTCGGCATACTCCGCGGTGTACTTTTCGACAAAGTCGATAATCGTAAGTCGTTGTTTCATAATTGTCTAATTGGTATAAATAGTTTGCAAAGTTACTAAAAATAGTGCATACTATCAAATATAAACAGAAAAAGGCTTGCATTTCATAAAATGTGAAGCCTTTTTCTTAATTATTTGTTGTCTTTGAACTACTATTCAACAATGTTATTTTTGGTGTTTGTCCGTCTTTTCTCCCACGATTTCAGCGGCACGGGCAAGAGCACCGTTGATATGGTCGCGAATGTTCTCACGCCCTATGAGTTTTACGACCCCCGCTTTCTCCAAAGCATGGAATACATGGTGGTTAACTCCGGACAAAACCAACTGAATACCACATGATTGGGTGCGTTGATAGAGTTGCTCGAGGTTGTGAATACCCGTAGAATCGATAAACGACACCTTTCGCATACGAATAATACGCACTTTTTGCCCGTCCATTCCTATTCGGCGGCTGATATCCTCGAACTTATTGGCAATACCGAAGAAGTAAGGACCATCAATCTCATACACCTCGGTATGTTGCGGAATATGAAGCATTTCGAGGTCGTCACCATGGAGACGGATATCGTTGTTCTTGCTCGGGTCGAGTTCATCGGAAAAAGTACGGATAACCGTAGCCTCGTTGGTACGTTTGATAAAAAGGATTACAGCCAACAGCAGCCCCACTTCGATAGCGATGGTGAGGTTGAATATGACGGTCAGCACAAAGGTAACCAACATCACTATAAAGTCGGATTTGGGTGCCTTGGCAAGCCATAGGAACGACCGCCACCCCGACATATTATAACTGACCATTACCAATACACCAGCCAAGCATGCCATAGGAATCATACCCACAAGCGTGCCGAGGAACAGCAGCACGAGCAGCAACACTACGGCATGAATGATACCGGCTACCGGGGTTCGACCGCCGTTGTTGATGTTGGTCATCGTACGCGCGATGGCGCCCGTGGCGGGGATACCTCCGAAGAACGGAACTACCACATTAGCAACACCTTGTGCGATGAGTTCGGTATTGGAGTTGTGTTGGTCGCCGATCACGCCATCTGCCACCATAGCCGATAGCAGAGACTCGATAGCCCCAAGCATAGCAATAGTGAATGCGGCCGGGAAGAGGTCCTGAACGAGCATGAGCAGCGTTTGCCCCTCTTGCAGTTGGATAGCGGGCAGGTGCGGCGCAGGCATACCATGTGGCAACTCATACAGGTCGGAAATGGTGGTGAGACCAGTAACACCCGCATACTCATTCAGCAGCCATGCGGCAAGAGTCATCACGATGATAGCGATGAGCGAACCCGGTATCTTCTTACTTAGTCGCGGGGTAAAGATGATTATCAGAATGGAGAGAATACCAACGGCGAATGCCCACCAGTTCACATCTTGCCAATGCTGCCCATAGCAGATCCATTTGTGGACAAAGTCGGCAGGTGCATCTGTGATTCCGAGTCCGAAAAGGTCGTTCATTTGGGTGGTAAAGATAGTGAGCGCAATACCTGCCGTGAACCCCACGATAACGGGGTATGGGACGAACTTGATGACGCTGCCGAGTTTGAATAAGCCCATGATAATGAGCAGTATTCCCGCCATAATGGTGGCAATGAGCAAGCCCGTCAAACCATGCTCCTGAATGATACCATAGATGATGACAATAAATGCTCCCGTGGGACCTCCAATCTGCACTTTGCTGCCGCCGAAAGCCGAGATGATGAAACCCGCAATGATAGCGGTAATCAATCCCTCTGTGGGACCCGCGCCCGATGATATACCGAAAGCGATTGCCAGCGGAATAGCCACCACGCCCACAATGATACCCGCAATGGCATCTTGCAGGAAACGCTCTTTGTTGTAGCCGCGCATCGCCGTAAAGAGTTTAGGACGGAACACGCCCTTGAAAGAGAAAAAGTTTTGCATAAAAACACAATACAGGGATAAGATACCCTCTTATTAAAATATAATAAAACAGACTATAAAAAAACGAAGTGTAAACCCCTTCTATCCTAAGCACATCCTATAACCATCCTATAACCAATTGAATTGTTTGTCAGGGTGCAATATCATTAGGAATTATTAACTTTTCGAAGGTATTGATTTTGCTTTTGTCGTAGGGGCATGAGATGCGGATATAGTTTTCGGTAAAACCGTCCATACGATATTCGCTGTCGGACACTTTGATGCGTTTGCCTTCCCAAAGCACCGTCGCCGGTTCGCCTGCGTGGGCGTGGTAAAAAGCCGCAAGTTTTCCGGCACTCACCCGGTGAAGTACCTTGCTTCTTCGCTCGCGCTCTTTCTGCGGCACGACATACAAATCCATTTCCAACATACGCGTGTGCGCACGCTCCGAATATGTAAATACGTGCAGTTGGCTGACAGGTAAAGCGGAAATAAACTGCAGATAATCCGCCCAATACTCATCGGTTTCGCCCCGCACGCCCACCATACAATCTACACCGATAAACGCACCGGGCATCACACGGCGGATATGCTCCACACGCTCGGCAAAAAGTTCGCGGGTATAGCGGCGGTGCATAATCTTCAGCACCTCGTTGCTGCCCGACTGCAAGGGAATATGGAAATGCGGTGCGAAATGGCGGCTATTGGCTACAAAGTCAATCACCTCATCGCTCAACAGGTTCGGTTCGCACGAGGAGATACGTATGCGGTAGGGGCGGTCGGTAAACAAGGTATCCAACGCCCGCAAAAGGTCGATAAATGTTTCCCCCGTAGTGCGACCAAAATCGCCGATGTTCACGCCCGTGAGAACTATCTCTTTGGCACCCTCCTGTATGGCACGTGCGGCTTCGTCCGCCAACGAGGCAATGCTCGGATTACGCGATTTGCCGCGGGCAAGGGGGATAGTGCAGTAGGTACAGAAATAGTTGCACCCGTCCTGTACTTTCAGAAAACAGCGTGTACGGTCGTCTCTGGAATAAGCACTATGAAAAGCGTCCGTTTCACGAATAGCGGAGATTCGGACGGTTGCTCTGTCTTTGCGTTGCTCTAAGCGCTCTACAAGGTCCGGAATGGCAAATTTCTCGTCTTGCCCGAGTACGTAATCCACTTCCGGGAAGTCGGCTATTTCGCCCGGTTTGAGTTGGGCATAACAGCCTGTAACAATGAGAATAGCATTCGGGTTCTGCCGGCGGATACGATGTATTGCCTGCCGGTCTTTATGGTCGGCAGCATCGGTAACAGAGCATGTGTTGATAATACAAACATCGGCTTCTTCTCCTTGCTTGGCACGCACGTGCCCACGCTGCGTCAGGGCTTTTCCTAACGCGCTGCTTTCCGCAAAATTGAGTTTGCAACCGAGTGTGGTAAACGCTATTTTCATCTTTCGAGGTGCAAAGGTACTGCTTTTTTTCGATATAGGCAAACTTTCTCCATTGTCTGCCTGCATGGTTACAGACAGCGATTTGTACATATCATTTTTTGTATGTATCTTTGCATTCGATTTACAGGCAGTATGCCTACTAAAAAACGAACTATTATGAGAGTGATTGTACAGCGTGCCGCCAATGCCTGCGTTCGGATAGATGGTGAGGTGGTAGGGCATATCGACAAAGGTTTTATGCTTCTAGTGGGCATAACCCATACGGATACGCAAGATGATGCCGACTATATAGCCAAAAAAGTGGCACAACTGCGTGTATTTGAGGATCCGGAAGGAAAGATGAACCTGAATATTCATGATATAGGCGGTTCTATACTCTCTATCTCCCAGTTCACGCTCTACGGCGATGTGCGGCACGGCAATCGTCCGTCGTTTATCGGGGCTGCCCGTCCGGAGCAGGCGGAACCACTATATGCGTATTTCAATAGCCGGCTTCATAGCGAGTACAGGCTATGTGTAGAGACCGGTCGATTTGGCGCAGATATGCAGGTGGATTTTATCAACGACGGGCCGGTAACTATTTTGATAGACTCAGCCAATCGTTAGTTGGTTGGTAGGTATAGGACACAATTGTTCCTGATACAAAAAAAGGCTGCCTACACTCGTTAGACAGCCTTTTTCAGTAAATAGATATGATTACTTAATGGTGATAACCTTGATTCCGTCGCGTTCGAGGAGGGCGTTGATAGTAGGTTCGCCACCACGGAAACGCTTGTACAAATCCATAGCGGGCTCTGTGCCACCGCGCTCCAAGATGTTCTTGCGGAACAATTGTGCCGATTTCTTATCGAAGATAGTACCACTCTTCTTCGAAGCCGCCTTGAATACGGAGAAAGCGTCTGCGTCTAACAACTCCGACCATTTGTAACTATAATAGCCGGCAGCGTAACCGCCTGAGAATATGTGCGTAAAGGCAGTTTCCATCTGTGTACCCGACACATTCGGCATAATACGAACCTGCTCCATGGCGTCGTTACCAAACTTGATAACTGCCTCTTCGCGAGTGAGGTCAGCCGGAACGGTGAACGGCTCGGTAAGCGTATGCCAAGCCATATCAAGATAAGCAAACGAGAGTTGGCGGGTGCAAGCATACGCAGCGTGATAGTTGTTGGAAGCCTTGATTTTCTCAATCAGTTCCTGCGGCATTTTCTCGCCTGTCTGATAGTGCTTTGCAAATGTATCGAGGAACTCTTTCTCGCCGAGGAAGTTCTCGTTGAACTGCGAAGGCAACTCCACAAAGTCGCGGGGAACACTGGTTCCGGAGAGAGCCGAGTATTGGCAGCGAGTGAGCATTCCATGGAGCGCATGTCCAAACTCGTGGAGGAAAGTCTCTACCTCATCATAGGTGAACAACGCCGGTTTGTCTGCCGTCGGACGGGTGAAGTTCATCACATTCACGATATGCGGACGATGGTCGTTCTTGCCCTCGCGATATTGAGGTTGGAAATCGTTCATCCATGCACCACCGCGCTTGCCATCCCGCGGGTGGAAGTCGGAATAGTACACTGCCAAGAATTTGCCTTTCTCGTCAAATACCTCGTATGCTTTTACCTCAGGATTGTACACAGGGATGTCTTTGTTTTCCTTGAAAGTCAGACCATAGAGGCGTTTTGCCAAACCGAACACACCTTGAACAACCGATTCTTTCTCAAAATAGGGGCGCAAGTCGTCGTCGGAGATAGCATATTTCTCGTTTTTCAGTTTCTTGGAATAGTAACTCCAATCCCACGGTTGGATAGTAGCATAGAAACCATGCGCCGTAGCAAATTGTTGCAACTCTGCCACCTCGGCATTTGCTGCGGGCATATAGTTGTCGCGCAGTTGGTCAAGCAGTTGATAAACCTTTTCGGGTGTCTCTGCCATCGTCTTATGGAGCGATTTCTCGGCATAAGTTTTCTTGCCAAAGAGGTTGGCGAGTGCCAGACGGGTATTCACAATGTCGATGATAACCTGCGTGTTATCGTATTCGCCACCAACGCAACGGCTGTTGTATGCCGTATACAACTCACGACGGATATCGCGGTTGTCGAGATCTTGCATCACCGGGATATAGGTGGTCGGTTTGAGGTTGAGCAACCATCCTTCTACGCCTTTCTTCTCTGCGTTCTCGCGCAAGATAGCCTTGGTGTCGTCGTTCAGACCTGCCAAGAGAGCCTCGTCGGTGATGAGCATGGTCCACGCATTGGTAGCACGGAGTACATTCTGCCCATAGAGCAGAGTGAGTTGGCTCAGTTTGGAGGACAACTCGCGATAGGTCTGTTTGTCTTCGGGGCTGAGGTTAGCACCGTTGTTGGCAAACGACTCATAGATATCATCCAAGAGTTTGGATTGCTCTTTGTTGAGTTTCAGTTGGTCTTTTTTGTCATACACCGCCTTGATACGTTTGAAGAGACCTTCATTGAGGCGGATGTTTGCCGAATACTCCGACATCTTCGGAGTGAGTGCCGTCTCGATGCTGTCGAGGGTCTCGTTGGTGTCGGAGTTGGTGAGGTTGTAGAAGCAACCGGCTACCAAAGAAAGCATGTGTCCCGATTTCTCGTATGCCTCGATGGTGTTGGCAAAAGTCGGTTCCTCGGTGTTGTTTACGATAGCGTCGATTTCAGCCAATCCCTGACGCATACCCTCTTCAAAAGCGGGCATATAGTGTTCGGGGCGAATCTCGTTGAAGGGATACGTACCATGTGGTGTTTTCCATTCGTTCTCGTGGAAGAATGGGTTGTCAGCCTGAGCAGGCGTGGCAGCCATAGCCGCCATTGCAGATGTGGCAATAGCCATAGTAATCAGTAATTTTTTCATATTATATAGATTTATTATCGTCAAATTCTTCCAATGAACTATTTTCCCCGAATCAGGTTGATGTCGCCGGAGAGTTGGTATATACCGATGGAGGTATCTGCCGCATTGTTCTTGGCCTTGGTGTATTTGATTTTGGAAGTGTACTGCGCATTGGAGGCAGCATCGGTACCCAAGGCGCGAATGACATAGAAATAGGCTCCTTCGGCAGCAGGGCGACCGTTGATAGTACCATCCCACCCTTTGGCGGGATCTGTCCACTCACAAACCAACTTGCCCCAGCGATTATATACCCAGCAATGGAACTCCTTGATGGAGCGATATAGCACGCGAAACTCATCGTTCTTGCCATCTCCGTTGGGTGTAAAGACATTTGGTACAAGCAGTTGCGACTCGCTGACGGCAATGGTTATTTCAGTGGAATCCCGCTCACAATCCGGGTCTTCTGTATCCAGACAAGGGCATGTGGCGTTGCTGACGGTGCAGACCACGCGGTACGAACCCGGTTCATTGAATGTATAACGATGTTCTTCGTCGGTACGAGAAACGACCAAACGGGAACCTTTGTATATAGTCCATGAGAAATAATCTACAGCGGGCGTTGGGTTGGCTTTGAAAAGCACGTCGATTGGCGCAGAGCCCGTCAGGACGGAAGCATCGGTAGGTCTATCCACCTCGTTTTCCATCTCCGTACCGCGCACAGTGGTTTGTGTGGTGGGCATGGATTTGACTGCTATGGGGTCAGTCAGGGCAATACAAACGGAGTCTTGCTCCAAGCCGAGTTGTACGGCTATGGGTTCGTAGCACAAGCAGATGTCGGTTTCCTTGTAGATAGCGGGAAGGGCGTATTCGCCGAGCCGGAAAGTTTGGTCGGTAAGTATCACTGCCGAGTCTTGCCATTGCAGGTCGGACGAGTTCCAAGCGAGGTCGGTATAAGACAAAGAACATGTGCGCGGGAGCGTACGCATACCCGCAGGCGAGAGATAGGTCATTTCGGGAAGTGTACCCGAGACGGTCAGACGTGTATCGCGGCAGTTGGCTTGCACCGACAGAACGATATTCTGCGGACGATAGTCGGCATACGAGAAAACGTAGAAATAGTCGCGTGTGCCACCTGTTTCTATATAGTATCCGCCATTGTCGAGAAACACATCTGCGGTGTTCGACTGCGCTAAAGTGCCATCTGTCTTATACCAATTGGCAGGCATACCATCTTTGGTACGCATAGCGATTTCTTCGGCAAAGACGAACACGGTATCACCTTGGTTGATAGTTTGTATTGCCGTACCGACACACTCCACACGGAGAGCAAAACAAGGCACGGAAAGCAGCAACAACAGACCGAATAGAGATTTTCTGATATATTCAAACATACCTAACACGCCATTTTACGTGTGCAAAGGTACAACAAAAAAGCCGGAATTGCAAATGTTGGTAAAAAAACATAGCAAAACAAAGATAGTATCTCAAAAAAAATACAGAATATGCATAAAAAAGCATGCATATTCTGTATAAAAAAAGGTTCTATCGCCTTAACAGGACCAATCCTTTCAACGTCCTCTCTACCTATTCGGCAGTATGATGTAGATATAGGACGTTTACAGTTTCTCACCGAGGTGGCGTGCCAGCGAGAACTGGAATTCCAATCCGCCTCCTTCGCGGTTGAGTGCTGTGATGGTGCCGCCGTGGAACTGAACGGCATGTTTGACAATAGAGAGTCCGAGTCCTGTGCCGCCGAGTTTGCGGCTGCGCCCTTTGTCCACACGGTAGAAACGCTCAAAGAGGTGCGGCAAGCACTCCGTAGGCACTCCGGGACCATTGTCATAGACCGAGAAATAGATGTAACTCGGTGCCTGCCCCGTACAATCGATATGTATCTGAACACCCTTGCCCACATGGCTGAGCGAGTTATCCACAATGTTGCGGAAGATAGAATAGAGCAAGGTATAATTGCCGGAGATAATGATATGGTCGGGTACGGAATAGGTGATTTTTGCCCCTAATTCCTCAATGCGCGGAGTAACGTCCTCCACCACATTTTTCACAACCGAACTGAGTTCCAATTCCAAACGGTCATAGAGTTGTGTATTGAGGTCCAGTTTGTTGAGTATAGAGATGTCCTCCACGAGATTGCTCAGTCGCCCCGCCTGCTGGTAGGCACGCTCCAAGAACTCGTGTTGCTGTTTATCATTCATATCCGGATGAAGCAGAATGGTCTCCAATGCCCCAAGGATACTTGCCACAGGTGTTTTGAGTTCGTGGGAGATGTTTTGCGTCAGTTCGAGACGCTGCTGCTCACGCGCTTTCATTACGCGGCGTTCGCTCCACTGATGGTAGATGATAAAACTCAGTCCGCCCAATAGGACGAGGCAGACAATGATTGTGATGGTAATGGTCATATTTAGTTGAGAGTTTAGAGTTGAGAGTTTAGTGCAGTTTATAGTTGAGAGTTGAGTGCAGTTTTTATAGTTGATAGTTGAGAGATGATAGTTGATAGAAGTTGAGAGTTTAGTGCAGTTTATAGTTGAAAGTTTTTACGTTCGCCAGATATATCCGAATCCGGACTTGGTCTGCAAGTGTTCCGCATATTTGCCCACTTTGCGACGCACGTGCGTGATATGCACATCCACAGTGCGTTCGAGTACATACGCATCGTCGTGCCATACGGCGTTTAGCAGTTGGCTGCGCGAGAGCATCTGCCCTTGATGTGTAAGCAAATAAGAGAGCAGTTCGAGTTCTTTGCGGGTGATGCTCACGGGCGTGCCGTCCACGGTGAGCGACTTGTCTTGGTCGTTGATGACGATGCCCTGATAGGTCAGCGTACCGGGTGTCTGCGGTTGCCGGTTTCCGCCTGTGCGTTTCAGTACGGCTGCCACACGTGCCAGCACCTCCGTGATACGAAAAGGCTTGGTGATATAGTCGTCTGCTCCGAGTTGGAACCCTTTGAGTACGTCTGTTTCGCCGCCGAGGGCAGTCAAGAAGATAACGGGCATAGTCATCAGCCCTTCGTTCTTCAGATAAGCCGCCATCTGCGTACCTGACATACCATCAAGCATAATATCCAACAATATAAGGTCGGGTGCGCACGTACGCACGAGAGGTATAGCCTCTTCGGCAGAATGAGCAATGGTAGTCTCATAGCCTGCTGTTTGCAGACTATAGGACAAGATCTGACAAATATCGTCCTCGTCATCCACTATCAGTATCCGTGCCATACGTGTCGTATTTTGATGGTTTCCTGCTCGCTGCGCTCACGAGAAATAAAGGAAATTAAAGAGAGATTTTGTCAATTTTCTTCTATTTTTCTTGTCGCGTAGTCGGCAAGGGAACCCCAATTTCCTTTATTTCTTTCTTTTTCTCTCGCCCCGCTTGCGGTGGCGTAGGCTCTTTTGAAAAATCACCCGCAAAATTACATCTTTTTTGCGAAACGCACAAACATAGCCCGTTTTCTTCACAATTTCTTCACAAAATCTACATCTTCTCTTTACAAAATCGCCGTACTTTTGCAGCGAAAAAAGAATTAGAAAACAGATGAGTACTATTTATTTGGTGATGATTGCTTTTCTTTTTGCTCTGGCAATCATCGACTTATGGGTTGGAGTGAGCAACGATGCCGTCAATTTTCTCAATTCGGCGGTAGGCAGCAAAGTAGCCTCTCTCAAAAAGATTATTTTTATTGCCGCTATCGGTGTTTTTGTAGGTGCGGCGGCGAGCAATGGCATGATGGATATTGCACGGCATGGAATTTTCCGTCCCGAGCAGTTTTCGTTTGAAGAAATCATGTGCATTTTTATGGCGGTGATGTTGACCGATGTCATCCTATTGGACGTGTTCAATTCGTTAGGAATGCCCACCAGTACTACGGTATCATTGGTATTTGAACTACTTGGCGGCACATTCTGCCTTGCGTGTATGAAGATAGCCGGTGATACCACAGGTGCGCTCAATTTCTACTCCCTATTGAACACAGGAAAGGCTCTTGAGGTCATTCTCGGTATTTTCCTTTCGGTGGGTATCGCTTTTGTAGTCGGTACGTTTGTTCAGTGGCTTGCGCGTTTGATTTTTACCTTCAACTACACACCGCGTCTAAAGTATTTTATTGGTGTATTTAGCGGCCTGAGTATCACCGCCATTCTCTATTTTGTGCTAATCAAAGTGTTGGCAAAAAGTCCGCTTCTGCCTGTGGGTGTAAATGAATGGATTAGTGCGAATACAGGGGCTTTGATGGGTATCATCTTCGTAGGCTGTACATTGCTGATGGAGGTGCTCTACTTGCTAAAAGTAAATGTATTCCGCATTATTATCCTTTTTGGTACATTTGCGTTGGCAATGGCTTTTGCGAGCAATGACTTGGTTAATTTCATCGGTGTGCCGCTGGCGGCTCTATCGGCTTATCAAGACTATGCAGCAAGCGGTGCAGATACCTCTACCTATATGATGTCGGCTCTCAACTCCCCTGCCCACACATCTGCATTTTTCCTTCTCGGTGCAGGTTTCATAATGGTGGTGGCACTGACGCTGTCGAAGAAAGCGCAGAATGTGGTGCAGACCTCGGTCAACCTGTCGCGTCAGGCAGAGGGCGACGAGATGTTTGGCGGCAGCCGTGTTGCCAAAAGTATCGTGCGCGGTGCCAATCACCTGTCGGCAGCCGTTACATCTATTACTCCGCAACCAGTGCGCCGTTGGATAGATTCCCGTTTCAACAAAGATGAAGTTATCCTGGCTAATGGTGCAGCGTTTGACCTCATTCGTGCATCAGTCAATCTGGTTATAGCGGGGCTGCTCATCATCATGGGTACCTCGCTCAAGTTGCCGCTCTCCACCACCTACGTCACTTTCATCGTTGCGATGGGAACTTCGTTGGCAGATAGAGCCTGGACGCGCGAATCGGCTGTCTATCGTATCACGGGAGTGTTGTCGGTTATCGGTGGGTGGTTCCTGACGGCTGCGGTAGCATTTCTGACTGCCGGATTGGTATGTCTGTTCTTCCACTGGGGTGGTATTGCTGCCATGATTGTGCTGATTGTAGCAGTTGCTATTATCCTGATTGTCAGCAATGTACGTTCTCGTAAACAAAAAGACGAACAGAACGCCCCGTTGGAGCAGTGCTACCTCCGTATGCTATCCACGCAGGATAGTAGCGAGATGTGGCAACTGCTACGCGAGCATCACCAAATCGCTTCGGGGCGTATGCTGGAGCAGACGCGCGACATTTATTGCAATACCTGTGTGGCGTTTGAGCATGCCGATCTAAAAGAACTGCGCACCACTTGCAAACAGTTGGACGACCTGCAACAATGGAAACGCAAGAGTCGTTCACGCGAGTTGATGGCATTGCGTCGTATCACGCCGGCGTTTGTGTTGGAGAAAAATACGTGGTTCCATCTCGGGTCGAATGCAGGCGAGCAGATGCTATATGGCTTGAAGCGTATCGCGGTGCCCTGTCGCGAGCATATAGACAGCGGTTTCCGCCCCTTACCCGAAGATCTGTGCCAAGAACTGCACTTGATTGCACAGGAGACGGCGGGATACTATGACAAAGCCTTGCTCACTTATACGCAACCCGAGCCGGAAGTACGTGCCTTGTTGGCGGAGATAGAAGATGCAAAACAGCACCTGTCCGCTCTGCGTAAGAAACACCTTGACCGCCTGACGATCGCTTCGGCTGCCGACCAAGACATCCTCCCGCAGCAGACGGCGTTGCTCTATCTAAATATCATCCAAGAGAGCCAACAACTTCTCTCCGAACTCCGCCATTTCCTTCGTGCCTATATGCACTTTATGGAATAATGTGTGGTCTCTATACCGTAAGCGGAAAGAGAAATAAAAAAGACTGCCTAACACAATGTTAAGCAGTCTTTTTATTGGTACTCAAGCACCTAATTACTTGCAGTCAGATTGGTTGAGAGAAGTACGTTTGTATTCCGTCTTGATGCTCTCTTTTGATACACCGGTTTTCTCCAAAGCAGCCTCTTTCTCTGCAATAACAGCGTCCAACTCGTTGGAAGTACACCAAGTTTTGTAGTTGGTGGTCAGTTGTTGTCCCAAGAAAGTGTAGGTGGTTGTAACCTCATAGCAGTAGTTCGTGTCCCCGCAAGAAGTGAGCGACATTGCAGTTGCCAATACAGCAACGCAAGCAATAGCAAACTTTTTCATAATAACAATAATTGTATTTTAAAGTAAATAAGATATTTCTTTCCCTTTCCTACTCTCGCCTTTTTTTACCCCACTTGCGTGGGCGTAGAACAAAGGACTTTTCCGAAAAGCAGGTACAAAATTACGGTAAAGTGCAGAATTATGCAAATTATCTCCTGCGTACATGCCATTTGGATAATTCTTTGCGTCTTTTATGCTATTTATTGTCCACACAACCACAATCGGGAATATCATTGAGCGCAGATGTAAACACCTCTACCGCGTCTGTTTCTGTGTTGTCTTTGCCCTCGGTATCCTCCGGCGTAGGCGGAACGGATGGTGTATCTGCTTGATTATCATCTATGTGTAGCACAAAACGCTTGTAGTAAGAAATGAGCAATGTGGTGATAGGCAGGGCGATAATCATACCCACAATGCCGAGCAGCGAACCCCAGATGGACAGGCAGAGCAGAATCATCGCAGGTCCCATTCCTGTTACATTACCCATAATTTTCGGTGTCAGTACAAGGTCTTGAATACTCTGTACTATGCAGAACACCGCCGTGATGCACAGCGCTATCACCCACAGCGGTCGTCCGGTCTCCGCCGACTGTATCAATCCGAGCAGTATGCACGGCGGAATACCCAACGCCTGCATATAGGGTATCAAGTTAAAAACGCCGATTATCAACCCCATCGCGATACCCATCGGCAAACCGATTATCTGAAAACCGATAGCAAACAGGATACCCACAATGAACGCAATCAGTGCCTGTCCGCGGAAGTAACTGTTCATGTGTTTGTCTAAATCGCTCATCAGCGTCTGTATGTTGTGGCAATAGCGTTCCGGCACATAGTTCGCCCAATTCTTACTTATTTTCTCATAGTCGATAAGCAAAAATATGATATAGAGCAGGCAAACGAACACCACTGCCAATCCCGCCAACGTACTCAGTCCGCTACTAATCCAACTGCCCAATTTCGGCACCAAGTTCTTGATAGTCTGCTGAATATCCGGATTAGACAGAATCGCGTTGAAGTCCATGTTGCTCACAAAATCTGTCAATTCCTCGCTCAGTTGGTCAGGCAGATACTTGTTCGCGTTGAAGTTCATTGCAAACTCTTTTGCACTCTCGGATAGGGTGGTCATTTCTCGATTGATGGCAGGTGTCAATGCCGCCACTGCTCCCACAACCAATCCAATCGCCAGCGTCAAGGTTACTATCACCGACACTATGCGGTTTTTCAGACGACATTTGTGTTGGAAAAAATCCACTATCGGTGCCAGCATATAGGCAATAACAAAACTGACCAGAAACGGCAGCAGTACACCGCTTAATCGCTTGATTAGCAGGAACAGAGCCACAAACACCGTCAGCGAAATAATGCCTCGGATAATGGTATCTCTATCAAAAGTCTGTTTCATTCCTATTGTATGAGTTGGTCAATTACATGTTCCCAACAAATTAACGTTTTTATTGTTACATCGTCGGCACTACATCTCCGCGATGGTATTCCACCAATCCCGGAATCGGGTCTTGCAAAATCTGCCCCACGCGGAAACCGTAGTCGCTCATCACCTGTTCAAGCACCGGACGATAGTAGAACGCAATCGATCCCACGAACCCCACAGGCATGCTTTGTTTCTGCTCTTCGGTGGTGTAATACTGTGATATATTGCGTTTTACGAACTGCGCAAAGTGGTCATATACCAAGTCGTGTATGCGCGGGTCGTCGATGTTCTCTGCACAGAAGCGGGTAAGGTTGGCAAGCCAACGATTGGGGAAAGGCTGGCGATAGACGTGTTCTATCACATCTGCCTGATTGATAGCGTATTGCGACAAGAAACGCTCTTTCAGGTCATCGCCCAATTGGTTCTTCAGCAGGTCGCTCACGAGGCGTTTGCCCAATGTGGCAGCCGACCCCTCATCGCCCAAGATGAATCCCAACGAAGGCACATTTTTTATAATCTGTTCTCCGTCGTACAGGCAGGAATTCGACCCTGTGCCGAGGATACAAGCCACTCCTTTTTCGTGTCCGAGCAATCCGCGAGTGGCACCTAACATATCCGAAGCCACAAACACTTTGGCTTTTTTGAACACGCTCTCGATGGCTTTTTCTACAAACGGAGACTTCTCCGGCGTGCAACCTGCACCATAGAAAAAGACATGACTGACAGTCCCTGCCCAGAGCATTGACGCCATCTGCGGAAGCAGTTGGTTGCAAATCGAGTTGCGCATAGCATCGCTGGTCTGAAACAGAGGGTTAATACCATCAGTAATAAACTCCGCCGTGTGTCCGTTGGCTGCCATCAGGCACCAATGCACTTTCGTCGAACCGGAATCAGCAATCAAAATCATGGTCTATTTGGTATATTAAATTAATCCCACCCCATAAAGCCTATATCCTCTATAAAATCTATATTTTCTTATAGTCTCTATACATTCTATAATCCTCTACTCGTTGGTGAAACTAAAACAAAGTGTTTGTTGATTGTTTTTTATAAAAAGTCGTACAATGCGTTGATTTTTAGTAACTTTGTAGTATCGAGTAACAAAACCCAAACACCACCATCATGCACAACTCGGCTGCAAAGTTCGCAAAAATTCTTGACATCTGCAAGAGATTTCCGGAAAATCTTGTCAATAGGCGTGGAAACTATAGGCGAAAACGACTTTGCTACAGCACCCACTTTCGCTCATTTTGTAAAAACGAAGAAACGTATAGAATGTCAGCATTTTACTATACCGGTCTCCGCCTCCCCAGTTCGCTAAATATCAAGGTAGAAGTGTTTTACAGACTCCATCCTATGCGGGATAGGTCTCCTTATTTCGCGCTCTTGCGTCTGTTGCACTCGCGGCAGAGCATCTGGCAGTTCTCCGCCACCGTCCGTCCGCCTTCCACCCACGGCGTGATATGGTCGGCTTCCATCTGCTCTATCTCGAAATGCTTCCTGCACAGCGGGCAAATACCGCCCTGACGCTCATAGACCTCCCGCTTGGTGTTGTCGTCAAAAGCACGGATACCGAGGTGTCGGATATCGTGGTCGAATACGTACTCGAAGATACCCGATTTCTTCTGCACATCCGAGTCCCGCATCAGCCGCGCCACTTCGTCCCCTATCGTCGTGGCGGTGAGTGCGGTGTCTTTGTAGCGATTGTACAACAGCCCCCATTCCACCGCTTTCATCTCTTTCTTGTAGAGTTTCGTGAAATGCACCTGCACCCAGTGTATCACGTTCTGGAAATACTGCCATAGTTCGTCGGCATCGGTGTCGTTCTGGTGCTTTGCCATATATTGCTCTATTGTCAGCCCCTGCACATCGCCTATCCAGCGCAAGGCGGTCTCGAAATAGTCCTGCCTGATGGGCGAACCCGTCATGTAGTCCGAACCAATCTTGTATGCCACGCAGCCCGACTTGGAGAAACGCCGCTTGGCTTGTGTAGTCCATTGCCCCGTGTAGATGGCGTTGCGTATCTCCTGTTCGGTCAGTTTCTCACCGGCAATGTTGATGGTCTGAAACCATTTCAGTTTCTCCTCGTCCGTCCCCTCGCAGATATACACCTGCAGCGTGTAGTCGAGGATACGGTTCTTCTGCGTGTCGGTCATATTCTCAAAGCCGAGCAGGTTGCCGTCGAAGTTCATCATATACTCGCCCGCAATAAACGAGCATATCGAAATTGTCCGCTGCTGCCCGTCCAATAGTTCGTAGGCGTCCTCGCCGATACGCACCCAGTACATCACATTGAGCGGAAAGCCGTGCCAAAGGGTATCCATCACGGCATTGCGTTTTCTGTCGTCATAGACGAACTCGCGTTGGTACTTCGGACGGATATTCAGCCGCCCGCCATAACCGGTGATACCCTCTTCGCTCACCGACAAGTCCTCGTAACTCGCACATAGTTCCCGCACCGTAATCGGCACCAAATCAATCTTCATCATATTCCGTTAAGTTTTTATTGTTTCTTTTCTCCATTAATGTTCGTTAATTAACCGTTAATTTCCCAATTCTTATATTGTTTCTCAGCAGAGCGATATGATTGCCCGCTTTTGAAAAAGTGCTTTTTGTTAAGATTTTTCTCCCTGCCACCTCTCTCAGAAAGTCGCTCCAATCAGCATAGGATGTGCAAGGGATACGCAACCCTTGCGCAACCCATAAAAAGTGTCAGATTTTAAGATTGGCAACTCTTTCATTGTTTCCGCCGAATAAGAATACGAGCATAAATGCTTGAATATAATTCACCTGTTTCTACATTCCGAAAGGCAGGCACTTTATCTGTTTTAGGGTTAAACGCCCTATATAATGTACCTTTGGCATTAATAGTATATTTTCCCGTAGGATTTCCGTTGCTATCCAATATCTCCATCTTTTTCATACAAGTAAACGTACAACTTCCTACGATACCCAATTCAAGAACTTCAAACTGCTCAGGATTATACTTATCCAAGAACGTAATCGGCACACCCATAACCCCCTCATAATCACACGGTATATCGGTATAGGTATTCACATTGATAGCGTCGTAGTTATCATACTTCGGATAGGCTTCAGGGGTGTAATGCTTGTACAAATCCAAGAAATCAGTATGCCTTTTTACTGGCAAATTGGTGAACCAGCATGATGTGGATACACGCGCTATTTTCCTTCCATTCTCTATATGGTGAAATTTCTCATAACTATCGGGTACGGCAAAATACATACCCACATTGAAATTGGTGTAGCCCGTGCGTATTTTGTCGGCTTGAAACATACGGAACACCTCTTTGTAGGTGAGTGCATTCGTATTGCCCACAATCACAAACTGTTTGTTGTATTGGTCAAGTTGTGCGAGATAGTCCCTAAACAGCGAGAATGGCGGGTTAGTTACCACAATATCAGCCTCTTTCAATAG